>ERZ773076.260-NODE-260-length-29522-cov-4.647232_pt1 | contig 29522 bp, 27 predicted proteins | sample MGYA00580613_ERZ773076 | MGnify/ENA primary metagenome ERZ773076 (study PRJEB29015, sample SAMEA2738005) | human oral metagenome | biome: human oral; feature: human-associated habitat; material: dental | place: China | collected 2057 ...
GACGGGGAACTGATCACATTGAGTTCCGACGCCAGTCGTGCTGAGGCGAAACCGCGTCGGTCCAGCTGGTTCCGCCCGCCCAAGAAGGAGTCCCCGGACGGCAGCATGTCCTTGGGTGACCATCTCCGTGAGATTCGCTACCGCGTCACGGTCTCGGCACTGGCGCTGGTCCTGGCAGCTGTCGGGTGTGCCTTCTTCTACCAGCCGCTGGTGCTGTTCATCATGGAGCCCTACAACGTTGCCAGGGCGGACGTGGAGGCAGCAAATCCTGAAGCGAACCTCCAGCTCGCCAACACCGGGGTGACGGGGCCTTTCACCCTCGGCGTGGTGATCCTGATCGTCTGCGGGTTGATCTTCACCATACCGGTGTGGCTCTACCAGATCTGGGCCTTCGTGGCTCCGGGGCTGCTCGCCAAGGAGAAGAAGTACGTGCTGTACTTCATGTCGGCGGGAATCCCGCTGTTCCTGGCGGGCTGCGCCATGGGCTACTGGGTCTGGCCCAAGGGCATCGCGGTCATGTTGAGTTTCACGCCGCAGGACCTGGGGATCATGAACTACCAGGACATGGCGGAGTTCGTGACCCTGGAGCTGAAAATCATCCTCATCTTTGGGGCATCCTTCCTGCTGCCCGTGATCGTGGTGGCGCTCAACCTGTTCAACGTGGTGCGCGGACACCAACTGAAGAAATGGCGCAAGGGTGTGTTCTTCGGCTCCTTCGTCCTGGCCGCGGTCGCCACACCGTCCACCGACCCGTTCACCATGCTCTGCATGGCCATCCCCATGACCCTGTTGTTCTACATCTCCGAACTGATCTGCCGCGCTCTCGACAAACGCAAAGGCATCGTCGCCGCCGAAGAGGAGCAGTTCAACATAGATGTGGATGACGGCAAGTGAACCAACTGGCGAAACCGCGCCTGCTGACCCTGGTGGTCAACGAGCGCTCAGGTGGGGGACGCGCGGGCCGCATTCTTCCGAAAGTGGCACGCAGGATTCGTGAGCAGGTTCCCACCGCGGAACTGCACATCGTCTCCTCCAGCTCGTGGACCGAAGCCGAGAAGCTGACCCGCACAGCGGCTCTGGAGGCCCGGCCCGAGGATGCGCTGCTGGTGATGGGCGGTGACGGCATGGCCCATCTCGGGCTCAACGCCGCGGCGGGAACCGAGGCGATCCTTGGGCTGATCCCAGCGGGAACCGGAAATGACTTTGCGCGCGGCATCGGCGTTCCCCGCACCGTTGACGAGGCCGTCGAGGTGATCGTCGCGGGCCGGACCCGCACAGTCGACCTGGCACACATCGCCAACAGCACCTTTCCCCAACGCTATGTCGGAGCGGTGGTCTCCACCGGCTACGACGCCCGGGTGAACCGCTCCACCAACCACATCAGGCTCCGGCTGGGGGCTCTCAGTTATGGCTACATAGCCATGCGGGAGCTGGCCTCCTTCTCCCCGCTGCACTACGACATGATCATCGACGGGGTGCGACGTCGTCAGGAAGCGATGTTGGTCGCGGTTTCCAATACGGGAGTCTTCGGTGGCGGCATGCGCATCGCTCCCAACGCCGACCCTGCTGATGGCCTGCTCGACGTCACAGTGGTCGGCCCGGTTTCGCGAACCACCCTTCTTAGGTTGTTGCCGTCCATGTATTCCGGGGCCTTCGTCAAACATCCCTGTGTGGAACAGTTCCGGGTGCGCAGCATCGAGCTCGCCGGTGAGGGACTGTTCGTGATGGGCGATGGTGAGGAGCTGGGGGAGGTCCCCGTGCGTGTCGAGTGCGTACCGGAAGCACTCAAGGTCTTCGTCGCCTGAGAAGCCCTGCTACGTTGGGGCGGTGACCGATCAGGTACAGCGTTTCGCCGCGCTCTACTCTTTTCCGCTCGATGACTACCAGATTGCCGGCTGCGAGGCCTTGGTCTCGGGATCGGGCGTGCTGGTTGCTGCGCCCACCGGGGCCGGCAAGACGGTGGTGGGCGAGTGTGCCGTATGGCTGGCCCTAGAAACCGGTACGCGGTGTTTCTACACAACCCCGATCAAGGCACTGAGCAACCAGAAGTATCACGATCTCGCGGAACGACACGGCGCAGACAGGGTGGGGCTGTTGACGGGAGATTCTTCGGTCAATGGCGATGCTCCTGTGGTGGTGATGACCACTGAGGTGCTGCGCAATATGATTTACGCTTCCTCGACAGGGCTGAACAACCTGGGGCACGTCGTCATGGATGAGGTGCACTACCTGGCCGACCGGTTCCGCGGCGCTGTATGGGAGGAGGTCATCCTCGGGCTGGCCCCCCGGGTGCAGATCACGGCGTTGTCGGCGACCGTCAGCAATGTGGAGGATTTCGGCGACTGGCTGCGCACCGTGCGGGGAAGTTTTGAGGTGGTGGTCTCCGAGAGGCGCCCCGTCCCTCTCTATCAGCACGTGTTGGTGGGAACGAAACTGGTGGACCTGTTCGAAGGAGCTGCCCCGACTGCCAGGGAACTGCCCAGTGAGCGTGTCGCGAAGGTGAACCGGGAGCTGCTGAAGATCTCCCGCGCCGAGGCCACCCGGGTGCGAGACGATTCCCGACGACCCCGCGGGCGTTCCGGTCGGGGAAAGAGACCCCGCGGTTCTGGTTCCTTCGGCGGTGACGTCCATCCGCGTTTCGCGGGGCGTCGCACATCGCGAGCCGAGGTGGCGCGGGTTCTGGAGAGGGTTCGGCTACTGCCCGCGATCTGGTTCATCTTCAGCCGTGCCGGGTGCGATGCCGCCGTTGAGCAGCTGCTCACCAGCGGGGTGAACCTGACCACCCGCGACGAGGCCGCCCTGCTCGGGGAGATCGCTGACCGACACGTCAGCGGATTGTCGGTCACTGACCTGGATGCGCTCGGATACGAGGATTTTCGAAGCGCTCTCTGCGCGGGTATCGCCGCCCACCATGCTGGGCAGTTGCCCACCTTCAAAGCGATCGTGGAGGAGGGATTCACCAGCGGGGCCTGCAAACTGGTCTTCGCTACAGAAACCCTGGCGCTCGGCATCAACATGCCTGCCCGAACCGTTGTGCTGGAGAAGCTGGTCAAGTACAACGGCGAAGCCGTGGTGGACATCACCCCAGGGGAGTACACCCAGCTCACTGGGCGGGCAGGCAGACGTGGCATCGATGTCGAAGGACACGCTGTCGTGCAATGGCAGCCCGGCATGGCTCCACGAGCTGTCGCGGGCCTGGCATCGAGACGCACCTACCCGCTGCGCTCCTCCTTCGCGCCGAGCTACAACATGGCCGTCAACCTGACCGCTTCGCTGGGGCGGGAGCGGGCCCGCGAGGTGCTGAACCAGTCGTTTGCGCAGTTCACCATCGACAAGACCGTGGTCAAGGCCAGCCGCACGGACCGTGAGCGGCGTCGTGAGATCGCCGCCAGCCGCGCCGAGGCCGAGTGCCACCTGGGGGATTTCATGGAATACGCGGCCCTGCGGGAGGAGATCTCCCAGCTGGAGGGCACCTCCGCGGCTGCTCGCCGCGACCGTCGGGCCGATGACATTGCCGATGCCATCTCGAAACTCATGCCTGGGGACGTGATCTGGGTGCCGAGACAGGGCTGGTGCGTGGTCCTGGCCATCGGTCAGAAGCAGAGCCGCGACGGCATGCCGTGGGTGCAGGTCATCGCAACCGATCACACTGTGCTGCGGCTGCGGCCCCACGACCTGCCCGGTGCGCCTGCCCCCGTGGCCCGGGTGAGGGTGCCCCGGCGTTTCTCCGTGCAGGACCGCAAGGCGCGCCGGGAGCTCCTGGCCACGCTGTCGGCAAAACTGGAATCCGTCGATCCCGAAACCCCGGCATTCGAACCGACCCCGACCGACGAGGAACAGGCGAAGCGGATCGCGGACCTAAGACGCCGGATGAAGAAACACCCCTGCCACGGCTGCGAGGAACGTGAGCTGCACGCCATAGCAGCTGCACGTGCCATTCGCCTCGAGCGGGAGGCCACACGCCGAGAGGCTGAACTGACGGGACGTGCGAACTCCTTGGCCGTGCAGTTTGATCGGGTCTGCGGGGTACTCTCCGACCTCGGCTACCTGCATGGGGATGAACTGAGCGACGCGGGGCGGATGCTGCGCCGTATCTACAACGAACTGGACCTCGTTGCCGCCGAATGCATCCGTCGCGATGTGTTCGTTGATCTGGACGGGCCACAACTGGCAGCTGTGTTGTCGTCGCTGCTCTACGAGTCGCGTCCGGGGCGTGACCAGCGGCACCCACGGATGCCGGACGCCGCCAGCGAGGCGGCGCAGTCCGCGCTGCGGACGGTGTGGCGTGAGGTCGGGGCGTTGGAACGCAACCACCGTCGCGACCGGGGACGTGAACCTGACATCGGTTTTGCCGAGGCGGCATGGCGCTGGGCCAGCGGTCAGGAGCTCGCGAAGGTGCTGCGCATCAGTGGCCTGCCCGCTGGTGATTTCGTGCGTTGGGTGCGGCAGGTCGTCGACCTGGCCGGTCAGATCGCGACGGCCGTTGGAGCCGGGGACTTGCGTCGCACCTGCCGGGAGGCGATCATCGCGATGCGTCGAGGAGTCGTCGAGACCGATCTGGAGGAGGACTGATGGGAGTCGCGCTACGCGTGATCCCCTGCCTGGATGTTCACGACGGGCGGGTGGTCAAGGGAATCAATTTCCGTGACCTCAAGGACGCCGGGGATCCGGTGGAGCTGGCTGCTCGCTACGGTGCGGAGGGAGCCGACGAGTTGACCTTCCTGGACATCTCGGCATCCGCGCAGGGGCGGGAAACCACTCGGGAAATGGTGACCCGGTGCGCGGAGACCGTGTTCATCCCCCTCACGGTGGGGGGCGGGGTGCGGTCGGTGGCCGACGTGGATGCGCTGTTGCGCTGTGGGGCCGACAAGGCAGGTATCAACACCGGGGCGCTTGCTGATCCGGGGGCGATCGATGAGATCGCGGCGCGTTTTGGAAACCAGGTGCTGGTGCTGTCCCTGGATGCCAGGCGGGCCGGTTGGGCACCCTCCGGGTTTGAGGTCACCACCCACGGCGGACGCAGGCCAGCGGGCAGGGATGCCATCGAATGGGTGAAGGAGGCTGTCGACCGTGGGGTCGGAGAAGTGTTGCTCAACTCCATGGATGCTGACGGCACCACCAATGGTTTCGACATTGAGATGATCCGTGCGGTTCGCGAGGTCGTGGACGTTCCACTGATCGCATCCGGCGGGGCGGGAACCGCACTCCACTTTGTCGACGCTGCCCGCGCCGGCGCGGACGCAGTGCTGGCGGCGAGTGTCTTCCACTACGGCAGGCTCACTATTGTTGAGGTCAAGCAGGAGCTGGCCCGGGCCGGCTTCGAGGTACGAGGAGTCTGAAGACCATGAGTGATTGCCTGTTCTGCCGGATCATCGAGGGCGAGATTCCCTCGAAGTTTGTCTACCAGGACGACAACGCCGTCGCGTTCCTGGACATCAACCCATGGCAGCAGGGACACACCCTGGTGATTCCGCGCCGTCATGTGGCCGATGCCTTGGAAGATCCGACAGCGCTGGCAGAGATCACTCCCGCCATCGGGGCGGTCGGCAACCTGCTGAAGGAGAAGCTGGGTGCCAGTGCCTGCAACATTCTCAGCAACGCCGGTGCCGACTCTGGGCAGGAGATATTCCACCTTCATGTCCACGTCCTTCCCCGCTACGCTGACAACCCGGGCATCTCCAACATGCGCGGACCGATCAGCGACGACCTGGACCATGTGCACTCCCGCATCACCGTGGATCGGTGACGGATCTGTGCGGCGCTCTGGCCATTAGTCCGGTAACCAGCCGGTTTCATACTCGCCGCATGACCGCCACCACCTTGCCCATGATGCGGGCAGCGGTGCCATCGATGGGGGAGTAGGCGGCGTTGTGGGGCATCAGCCACGCTTTGCCACCCCTGCGGCTCAGGGTCTTGACAGTGGCTTCGTCGTCGAGCAGCGCGGCGACGATGTCGCCGTTGTCGGCGCTGGCCTGCTGCCGCACCACCACCCAGTCCCCGTCGCAGATGGCCGCGTCGATCATAGAATCCCCGCGCACCTCTAGCATGAAAAACGTGCCATTTCCGACCAGCTGCTTGGGCAGGGAGAAGACGTCTTCCACCTGCTCCTGGGCGAGGATAGGCCCGCCTGCGGCGATCCTGCCCAACAAGGGCGTCTCAACGGCCTCAGGATGTGAGGAATGGGTCTGCTCGGGGTCGGGCAGATCCGGTGCCGGTGATTCAGGGGCGAGAGTCTCCGGCAGGGTCACGACCATGGCCCGTGGCCGGTTCGGGTCACGACGGATGAACCCGGCCTTCTCTAGCACCTTCAGCTGGTAGGCGACTGAGGACGTCGAGGCGAGACCGGCACGTTGGGCCAGCTCACGCATGCTCGGGGGATACCCATTGGCCTCCACTGCGTCCCGGATGAGTTTCAGTAGCAGCTGTTGGCGGGGAGTGAGGTCGCTGGTCCCAGCGGAGGAGGAGAGCTCGGAAATGCGTGCCACGTCGGCGGCTGCCTGTGCCTTGCTGGGACGCCCAGAACGCGAAGTCTTGCGTGTGGGAAGCCGGATGATCGTGGCCTCCGTGGTTTCCTCGTGGGTCTCGTCTGCCATGACGCCATCTTACCCCAGAATACGAACATCTGTTCGAGGATTGCGGGCGGGGCGAAAATGTCGGTGCCGGGGTGTTGACTTTTCGTGGAATGCGGCAGGAATCGAAAATGTGTTTGAAACAGTGCGCAGGTTCATGTATTGTTTCGAACATAAGTTCGATACCTTGCAGATGGTGGCCGTTGTGGCAACAGGAGGAAACATGAGCATCGAAGTCGTTGAGGTGACCGCTGCCTCTCGCCCCCGAGGGAGGGGTCGTTTGGTCGGTCCTGTCGGTCGTCCCATGCAGCCTGCGCCTCGTGTCCGTGCATCCCAGGGCTTGACCGTGCGAGGTTCCGTCAGGGAGGTCTCCTGTGTTGTTGCTCGTCCTGGCTTTCGTTTTGCGCAAGGCCTTAAATCGGCGGCTTTCGCTGCGCTGGTGGTGCTCTCTTTCATCGTCGCAGCGCCAGGAATCGCATCTCTCAACCAGCCTGAACCAGCCTCGAAGCCCACCGCAGGGGATCCTGCCTGGGCGCATGTCGCGGGTCGTTGAGAGGTCTCTGGTGAGTTTTGCGACACGCGTGGCGTGACATTTGACGATGCGGAGACGTCGGCATAGAGTCCACATCTAGTAGTTGCGACCCTGCTTTATCTCAATACATTGTATTTGTTGGGTGTTGAAGGGGATCTGGGGGAGCAGCGTTGCAAGCCGCACCCCGGGGGACGGGGTTACGTGAAAGGACTCTGCCGTGTTCTGTCCGTTCTGCCGTCACGCAGACACCAAGGTGTCTGACTCGCGTGCGACGGACGACGGCCTGGCCATCCGCCGCCGTCGGGTGTGCTGCTCCTGCCAGCGGAAATTCACCACCGTGGAGCAGATCCAGCTCTACGTCCTGAAACGCTCCGGGGTGGTGGAGGCATTCAACCGGGAGAAGGTGATCCGGGGAGTCGCCAAGGCCTGCCAGAACCGCCCAGTCACCGCGGCCCAGCTGGCTGCCCTCGGGCAACGTGTGGAGGAAGACCTACGCTCTATCGGGCAGGCCGAACTGACCAGCGAGGACATTGGCATCGCGATCCTCAGGCCCCTGGCAGAGCTCGACCCTGTGGCCTACCTGAGGTTCGCCTCGGTCTACAAGAATTTCGACTCCGTTGATGATTTCCTCGACGAGGTCGACTCCATGAAACGCCGCCAGCCGACCGGGGACGCGCTGTTGCCCGAACCCATCAGAGGGGCGCGGCGCAGACGTCGTCGCGAGAGCGACTCCCAGGAACCCCTCATCGGCTGACCCGATCAATCTCCGCCATTCTCGTAGTGAGGAAGACATGACCACCACTGTGACCAAATCCGTCAAACGCCAGGGACGCCCCGGTGAACAGCCTGTCCTCGGGGCGGGCCTCACCGTCGAGCGGATGTTCTCCACCGAGGGCGTGCACCCCTACGACGAGGTCACCTGGCAGTTGCGTGATGTGGTCCAGACCAACTGGAAAACCGGTGAGGTGGTCTTTGAGCAGCGCGGTGTGGAGTTCCCCGACTTCTGGAGCGTGAATGCCTCCACCATCGTGACGAACAAGTACTTCCGGGGGGCACTCGGTACCCCGCGGCGCGAATCCAGCCTCAAGACCCTCATTGATCGCGTCGTCGGGCAGTACGTCAAGGCCGGGCGGGACAACGGCTACTTCGCCACCGACCGGGACGCCGAGATCTTTGGGGAAGAACTGACCTGGCTGCTGCTGCATCAGTATTTCTCTTTCAACTCGCCGGTGTGGTTCAACGTCGGCACCCCTTCGCCGCAGCAGGTTTCCGCCTGTTTCATCCTCAGCGTCGATGACTCCATGGAGTCCATCCTCACGTGGTACAAGGAGGAGGGATTCATCTTCAAGGGTGGTTCCGGGGCCGGCTTGAACCTCTCCCGCATCCGGTCCTCCAAGGAGCTGCTCAGCTCAGGCGGCACCGCATCCGGGCCCGTGTCCTTCATGCGCGGCGCCGACGCCTCGGCCGGAACCATCAAGTCCGGTGGCGCCACTCGGCGCGCCGCGAAGATGGTCGTCCTGGACGTCGATCACCCGGACATCGAGGAGTTCGTCGAGACCAAGGCCCGTGAGGAGGACAAGATCCGGGCGCTGCGCGACGCCGGTTTCGACATGGACCTCGGTGGCAGGGACATCACTTCCGTGCAGTACCAGAACGCCAACAATTCGGTGCGGGTCACCGACGAGTTCATGTCTGCCGTTGAGGCGGGAACCGAGTTCGGGCTGCGTGCCCGGACCACTGGCGAGGTCATCGAGAGGGTCGATGCCCGGGAACTGTTCTACAAGATTGCCAAGGCGGCCTGGGAATGCGCTGACCCCGGTGTCCAGTACCACGACACCATCAACGCCTGGCACACCAACCCGGAATCCGGGCCCATCACCGCGTCCAATCCGTGCTCCGAATACATGAGCCTGGACAACAGCTCCTGCAACCTGGCCAGTCTCAACCTGCTCAAATTCCTGGGTGAGGACGGTGTCTTTGATGCGGAGACCTTCGTGCGCGCCGTTGAGCTGGTCATCACGGCGATGGACATCTCCATCTGCTTCGCGGATTTCCCGACCGAACCAATCGGTGAGACCACCCGCAATTTCCGGCAACTCGGGATCGGGTACGCCAACCTCGGGGCGCTTCTGATGGCCATGGGCAAGGGCTACGACGCTGACGGGGGACGTTCCACCGCGGCCGCCATCACATCCATCATGACCGCGACCTCCTACCGTCGCTCCGCGGAGCTGGCCGGGATCGTCGGGCCCTACGACGGCTATGCTCGCAATGCTGAGGCCCACAAGAAGGTGATGCGTAAGCATCATGCCGCCAACGAATCCGCGTCCGTGATGCCAGCCGACACGGATCTCCACGCGGTGGCCACCCGGGAATGGGAACAGGTGATCGCGATCGGCGAGGCGAACGGCTACCGCAACGCCCAGGCCTCCGTGCTCGCCCCCACCGGAACCATCGGTTTCATGATGGATTGCGACACCACCGGCGTCGAACCCGACTTCTCCCTGGTGAAGTTCAAGAAACTCGTCGGCGGTGGTTCCATGCAGATCGTCAACCAGACCATCCCGCGGGCGCTCACCAAACTCGGCTACGAGGAAGGCCAGATCCGTGAGATTGTCGACTTCATCTCCGAGAATGGGCACGTGATCGGCGCTCCTGGTCTTGCCAGGGAGCACTACGAGGTCTTCGACACCGCGATGGGGCAGCGGGCCATCGCCCCGATGGGACACGTCCGGATGATGGCCGCGGTGCAGCCCTTCCTGTCCGGGGCCATCTCGAAGACTGTGAACCTGCCGGAGTCCGCCACGGTCGAGGACATCGCGGACGTTTACCGGCAGGGATGGAAGCTGGGTCTCAAGGCGCTCGCCGTCTACCGGGACAACTGCAAGGTCGGTCAGCCGCTCTCCGACGGCAAGAAGGCCGAGGACAAGGAGAACGTCAAAGTCGTCGAGAAAGTTGTGGAGAAGGTCGTCTACCGGCCCAAGAGGGAACGCCTGCCGAAGTCGAGGCAGGGGCGCACCACGAGCTTCTCCGTCAGTGGGGCCGAGGGGTACATGACCTCCGGTGCGTATGAGGACGGACGGCTCGGTGAGGTGTTCCTGAAACTTGGCAAGCAGGGCTCCACCCTCGCCGGTGTGATGGACGCCTTCTCCATCGCGGTGTCCATTGGCCTGCAGTACGGGGTGCCGCTCGAGAGCTTCGTGCAGAAGTTCACCAACCTGAAGTTCGAGCCAGCGGGCATGACCGACGACCCGGACATCCGCATTGCGCAGTCGTTCATGGACTACATCTTCCGCCGTCTTGCGCTGGACTATCTTTCCTTCGACGACCGCGCTGATTTGGGGATCTACACTGCCGCCGAGCGCGCCCGCTACGTCGAGACCGGTTCCTACCTCTCTGAGGAGGAAGAAGCCGAGATGCCTGAGGCGGAGAGCTTGCGCAACGACGCCTACGACGACTTCAACGTCGACGGTGCCCGGCAGCCCTCCCTGATTGATGCCCACACCACGGCTGAGCTGATGGAGTCGATGACCGGGCGGGCGGTGGATGCCCCGTTGTGCATGACCTGCGGTACCAAGATGCGCCCCAGTGGATCCTGCTACGTCTGTGAGGGCTGCGGTTCCACCAGCGGCTGCAGCTGACTCGACGGTGAGCGGTGGGGTGCGGGCGCTGCCCGTACCCCACGAAGCTCTGATCCTCAACTGGGCGGTTCGTCAGATTCTCGATCCCGAGCGCCACGGGGGCAAAGCAGTCATACTGCTGATACTGCTATGGTGGTATGGGTCAGGTGAAGTTGAGCGTGAGTCTGTCACCGAGCGAGGTCGCCGTGCTCGACAAATACGTACAGTCTGCGGGTTTGAAGTCACGATCGGCGGCGATCCAACAGGCCATCAAGCTGCTGGGCGATCCCGACCTGGAGGATGCCTACACCGCCGCCTGGCAGGAGTGGGAGGACGCCGGAGAGGCCGAGGCTTGGGCAGTCACCGTCGCCGATGGGGTGAAGTAGTGCTTCGAGGCGAGATCCGGCTGGTCGATCTGGAGCCCGCACGGGCGGGGGAGGCGGACAAGCGTCGTCCGGCGGTCATCGTCAGCAACGACCGCGCCAACGCCGTCGCCGCTCGACTTGGGCGAGGCGTGGTCACGGTCGTCACCATCACCAGTAATACCGCGCGGGTCTTTCCATTTCAGGTGCTTCTCACCGCGGATGAGGTTGGTATCCGCTTGGATTCCAAGGCCCGGGCCGAACAAGTCCAAGCGGTGTCAGTCGACCGCATCGGCCCGGTGATCGGGCGCCTTCCCGCCCCCCTGGTCGCCCAACTCGATGAGGCGCTCCGGCTGCACCTTCAGCTTTGAATCAATCCCCGCCTCTTGCGATGTCGACGAGCCTGGAAATGGCATCTCGGTCCACGGTCAGCTCCAACGCGAAGCTGTACACTGCGGCCAGTAACGATCTGACCACCACCCTGGCCTTTTGCCCTGTGTCAACGAGCCCGGTCGATGTCAACAGCGCCGCGAAGGTGCTCCGGTGATTCTCGTCGATGTCTCGGTGCAGCTCTCTCAGCGCAGGATCGGTCGCCGCGCCGGCGGCGAGCTCTGCGATCAATACATGCCAAGCTGTTTCCCTCATGATCTCTTCGCTCAGGTGCGCCACCAGTGCATCCAGGAATTGCTGGGGTCGGATGAACGAGCGAGCGTCTTCTGCGCACAGTTGACGTAGTTTGCTATCCGCTTCGTGGGCAGTTCCGGAACGAGGTCCTGTTCGGAGGGGAAACTCGAGTAGATGGTGCCCTTCACGAACCCGGCAAGTGGGTGATTGTCTCAAGCTTGGCTGCGCGGTAGCCGACATCCAGGAAGCGTCGGGAGTCGGCTCGCGGAATCGCTGAGTGTACGGTCCCCACGTCGGGGGCACACGTTGCCTGGGCGGTTTCTGTGGGAGATGGTCCGGTGTGGAAGATGGCATGCCCCGACGACCTACGGTCCGCACCGGAGCTCTTGGGTGTTCTCTGGTGCGGATACATTACTGTATTAAATACATCAGGTATTGAAACTCCGGTTGGAGGAGCGTTGGGAGGACTCGCGAGAATCGACATCATCAGCACGTTCTGCCATCCTTCTATGCGCGCCAGCTGCGGAAGCGTGGAATGAGACCCGGAGGCGTGGACGCGCCGTGCTGGTCGAGGACAGTAGCGCGGCACATGATGGATCGCAACGGAATCCATCTCAGCGTGCGGTCGGTTTCGGATCCCGGTGTCCGGCTCGGAAGAGATGCCCTTGCGCGATGCATTGTCAGGAACCTCAATGAATACGTCGCGTCTATAGTGGATGAGCGACTCGACAGGTTTGGATTCTTCGTGACGTTGACCCTCCTGGACGTCGAGAGCGTGTTCGAGGAGATCCAGTGTGCCTGCGACCAACTGCACGCCGATGGGGTGGTGCTGCTGGCGAATGCCGCAGGAAAGTGCTTGAGGGACCCGCTATCTTGCATCGTTGCTCACAGAACTCGACCGCCGTGTCCTCACGGTGTTCGCCCATCCGGGAACACTTTCCCCAGAACCGGTGCAACGCGTGCCGACGTTCTCGCTGGACTATCTGTTGGACACGTCCAGGACGGCCGTGGACCTGATCCTCTCCGGTGCCTTGGAACGTTTCCCGAGGATCAGGTTCATCCTCGCCCACGGCGGGGGGTTCGTCCCCTATGCCGCGTACCGGATCCTGCTGACGATGCTCGCCCGGGAACCCGCCCATCGGAAACTGCTGGCAGCGCTGCGTCAGGGGCACACCAAACGGAAGAACCTCGAGGTGTTCCGGAGGTTCTACTGGGACACGGCCCTCACGGCCTCCCCCGCGGCCCTGCCCAGCCTGTTCGACGTGGCCGACCCGGGGAACATCGCCCGGGAACTGGAGCATCACCCGATGCCTGGATGGCTGCGGGACGCAATAGACCACGAGAATGCCCTGCGGCTGTTCCCCCGGATCCGCGTGCTGGCCGATCAGCAGGGCTGGTACGAGAAAAAGCCAAGGAGAAGAACATGCAGGAACCGGTGAAGGTGACGGTCGTCGTGCCGACCTTCAACGCGGGTGACACCACCAGAGGAGTTGAGATCGCACGGGCGATCCAACGGGTCGCCGACCAGCGGGGTCGGGAAGTAGAGGTCTCCTTCCTCCATCCGGAGACCCGGCAGAGCTTCGTAAAGCAGATCACCGAGGCCGGATACGAGACCCGGTCCACAGGTCTTGCCCTGTCGCAAGAGGAGGTCGACACCATCATGCGTGCCGACCATGACGGAACCGAGTTCCTGACTGACCAACGGCGCTCCGGGGACGTGATCGACGCCATCACCGACGATCTGCGCCACTATCGGCCAGACCTCATGGTCTACGGATTCATCCCCCACGCCGGGATTGCGGCGCAGTTGATGGGCATCCCCTCTGTGGTTTACAGTCCGTGCCCTGTATATCGGCCATGGCTGGAACAGTACTTCCTCCTGGACGTGCCGGACGACCTGAGGCTGCGCATCGTGGACCGGCTTCCCAAGCGGCTGCGCACATGGATGGCCAGACGGTTGTCGTCGCTGGCGATGCGTTCCGGTTTCTTCAGGCAGCCCGTCCTGGCCCGGGCAGCACGGGAACGCGGCTGGGACAATCCTCAGACCGACATGTTCGGGATGCTCGACGCGGACATCCAGCTGGTCAACGACCTGCCCATTTACTACGAGGGTCAAGATGTCGGGCCACGCACCCGGATCGCGGGACCGTTGTTCAGCAAACCGGTCGACGTTCCGGTACCACCGGAGATCGTGCATCGTTTCGCGGGTGAAGGTGCCCCGAAGGTCTTTGTGACCATGGGCAGCAGCGGCGAGAAGGAATACCTGCTGACAGCCATCGAAGCGGTAGCCGGTGTGAACTGCCGGGCGGTGGTGGTATGCCCGCCGCATGTCGTCTCGCTCGATGAGGCCCGACTTCGCCTCGGTGAGATCGACCACGTCCTGCTGACCGACCGGTTCGTGCCCGCACCCGCGGTCAACTCACTGGCGGATGTTGCGATCATTCACGGTGGACAGGGCACCGTCCAAACCGCGGTGTACGCCGGTACGCCGGTGCTGGGGACCGGCATGCAGTGGGAGCAGTGCTCCAACCTGGATCGGCTCGTCCAACGCGGATCGGCGATCCGCATCCCGAGGAAAAACTGGCAGGTGAACCGGGTGCGTGAATCACTGGAGCGGCTGATTGCCGATCCGGCCCATGCAGTCGCGGCCCGGGAACTCCAGGAGGAGTTGGCCAGTACCGACGGCTACCAGATGACGGGGGATCTGATCTGGGACCTGCTGTCCGAGACCTCCCGCCGGGATGAGCCGGACATGTGATCCCGTGGGCTGAACCGCCCGGACGGATGGAAGACGCGTAGAATCACCGCCCGTGAATCAACCAGACCCCGAGTGCTACGGCGATCAGGAGTTCGAGGACTCCCTGGAACCCAGGCATCTGATCCTGCGGACTGACGCTGTGGCTCGGGCAGGGGGAATGATGCTCGGCGCCGGCACCAGTTCGCTCCGGGTTCGACAGCTCATGCGGCGTTCCGCCAAGGCCCTCGGGCTGGGACACATCGCGTCGTCGATCACGTTCACGTCGCTGGCCATGACGGTGGAACGCCGCGGGGTGTTCCGTACCAAGGTGGTCGAGGTTCCCAAACCGGGGGTTAATGCTCACCGGATCGCGATGCTGCAGAAACTCAGCAATGAGATGCCGGAACGGATCACTGCGACGGAACTTGACCGCCAGCTGGACCGGATCGACCAGGCGGATCCACTGTATCCGGCATGGTTGAGAGGAATCATGGTCGCTCTGGCTTGCGCCGCCGTCGCGGTGCTCGCCGGCGGTGGCTGGCGCGAGATCGGTACTGTGCTGCCCGCCGCTGCGCTGGCGTATCTGCTGTTCCGGCGGCTCGGGCGCTGGCAGATCAACCACTTGGCCGTGGTGATGGTCTCCGCCTTCACCGCCTCGGCACTGTATTTACTGGGAACCGGGATGCTAGACCGGCTGTTCGGGGAACCAAGTCCGCGCATGGCCGCGGGGTTCATCTGTGCCTCCATCTTTCTGATCCCCGGTTTCCCACTCGTGACCGCGGGCCTGGAACTGACCCGGCTGGACCTCACAGCGGGGTTGCCCCGGGCCGCCTACGCTTCCATGATCCTGCTTGCCATCACCATCGGGGTGTGGATCGTGGCCAATCTCGGTGGGGTCACCGCGGAGACCGCACCGCCGCTCAGCGGAGAGCTGTGGCAGGTGTGGGCCATTCGGGTGGTGGCCAGTTTTATCGCGGTCGTGGGGTGGGCCATGATGCTGAACTCGCCCCTACGCACCGCGTTGGCCTCCGGTGTGGTCGCAGTTGCGGGCAATGCCGTCAGGCTGGAGTTCATCGACCTTGGGGTTGCAGAACATGTGGCGACGTTCGCCGGCTGTTTTATCATCGGCCTCGGCTGCGCCTTGCTGGGAAGGCTCTTCGGACTTGAGAAAATCATCATGACCGTGCCGACCCTCCTGGTTTCCATTCCCGGTGCTTTCGCCCTGCGGAGCCTGCTCCACCTCGACCAGAATCACACGGACCTGGCTGTCACGCAGGGCATGACGGCACTGCTCGGAGTGATTGCCATGGTTGGTGGCCTCTCAGCAGCCCGGATGCTCACCGACCCAGAATGGACCTTCACCCGTGATGACCCGCCGCACCTGAGAGAGGTGGTTCCCGGGCTGCGACGCCGGAAACGGAGGTCTTGACCTTTGTTGCGAAAAGCCATGCGGGTTTCCGCGCGTCACCATGAACCCGCACATGCCGTGGGGTGCGTGGGAACACATTGCTGACTGGCTCGATGCTGATCAGGTGTGGCTCCCTGTCCCGGTCCGCGGCACCGGGAGGTTCTCGGTCGGCTTCTGACCGATGGGGACCTCCGGGGGCAACCTGGTTGGTAACTGATGTCCACCTGGCTGCGCTTGCCGTTGAGCACGGCACGAGCATCTGGTTTTTCGACAGCGATTTTGCCCGTTTTCCCGGTCTCGCCCTGATCAGTCGTGGGCATCACTGACGCCGACCCGCACCCATCACCAGCGAGGCATTGAGTTGTTCTCCCGAGAGTTGCTCCGCCAGAAGCACGTGGACGCGTTCACGGGAAACTGCATCCAGGTCGGCCAGCATCGACCGGAAGGCCGACCCTTCGATCAGCAGGCGGAGAGCCACGGCATCGAGCGGGACCCTGAGCTCAATCGTCGTGACCTCGGCGGACAGGCCCAGCGTGCCTATCCGGGTGTGCATGGTCTCGGGACGGGTCAGGTCTTCACTGAAGCGGGCACGGCCTTCGTGCGGCGGAGGTAGGGCGCCTCCCAACTTCCTCAGAATGCCCGCCAGAATGGTTCCCACGGCGGGGAGGTCCAGTGAATCCGGGGAGGAGAGCCAATGAGCGATCACAAGCTTCCCGCCTGGACGGAGAAGGTTCGTCAGATGATTCGCCCCGGCAGCAGGATCGGGTAGGAAGGGTAAACCGAGGATGCAGAACACCTGGTCGTAGGGGCCACCCTTCCATGTGGTGATGTCGGCGGTGCACGGGACAACCTGAGCAGCAGGTCGCAACTCCGCGAGGCGGTTTCGTAGCTCTCTGATCAGAGGCCCGGACAGGTCAACGGCATCCACGCGTCCCGCGGAGTCGATGAATTCGGCAATTGGCAGTGTCGCGGATCCGATGCCGCAGCAGGCATCCAGCACGTATTCCCCGTTGCCAGGAGGTGAGGCTTTGACGACGGCCAGACCGACCCGGTCCCACAGCAGGGGAGCAAGAGCGGTGAAATCCCGGGCGGCAGCATCAAACATACTGTCCATGCCGACCATCATGCCCCTCAATGACCGTCCCGGCCCTGCTGGTCATGGTGCCCGGTTCGTCGGCGCTGCGCATCCTCCTGTACTTCGACTCCGGGGACGTCAGCTGCGCCGTCGCGCAGGGGATCGTGACGATGCTCGGCGTGGTGGCCATGGTGGCGGGTCTGTCGGCTGCCCGCATGCTGACCGATCCGGAGTGGATCTTCACCCGAGACGATCCACCTGCGATCCGGGTGCCCGTCCCCAGGATCCGTAGGAGGGGGGGACTGACCAGGGTTCCGTCCGTGGGGAGTGGCGCCGGCCAGGAGAAACAGCCCAGCAGGCGCGCCAGGGTAGCGGCGTGGACGATTCCCACGCCGACCGCCTCCCCGTGCTCCAACCGGAGCGACGTTCGACGGTGCACCCGTAGCTGAGCAGTTCGTGACCCACCCGCGTGTCCTCAGAACCGGACCCGTGCAGGTCCTTGCCCGCGATGAAGGTCGTGACCCAGTTGGATCGCGCCCATCACCTCGGCCAGTTTCTGGCTCTCTGGGGTCAACATTCGCTACGTCCGGGGCTCCAACAGGTGAAGGGTCCGTGAATCGGTCACGAAACCGTGCACGATCAACTCGACAATGCCGCCCAGCAGCGGCTCCGGCCCGGACTCGTGAGGTGATCCAGCCGCAGAGTGTCGCCGCCGGCCCCAGAAGGCACCCATGACATCTCCAACCGGACCTCGTAATGGTTGTCCGCGGTGACCGGGATCACCTCACCTGTTCAGTGTCCTGGTTCGAACGAGGCGACATGGGCGGTGATCGCTTCTACCACCGATTCCACCGAGGCGTGGTCGGTGTCCACGGTGAGGCTTGCCAGTCGCGCATATGTCGGGGCGCGTTCGGAGAGCATCGTCCGCAAGCGGATCACGGCGTCCTGCCCTGCCAGAAGCGGACGGCCCTCGTCATGCCCGATCCTCAGGGCAGAGCTTTCGGGTTTCACCCGCAGCCAGATGACGGGATGGCCATCGAGGGCGTCCGCGATCGCCCGGGTCATCGGGGCTCCTCCCCCGAGACTGAGAACCCTCGGTGCATCCAGGAGTTCGATCGTGATCTCACGCTCCAACGCTCGGAAGTATGGTTCCCCATCGGTGTTGAAGATCTCTCGGATGGTTCGCCCTTCTCGCTGTTCCAGGATGAGGTCGACATCAAGATGCGGTAGGCCTAGCCGTTCCGCGAGGAGTGGGCCGATCGTCGATTTTCCGGAACCCGACAACCCGATCAGGGCGATTGCGTTCAAGGCAACCGTCCGATCGTGGGGAGATCGCGATCCGATTGGTTTTTCACGGTAGGAGCCTAGTGCATCACCCTTGACCGATTCTGGTGTGCACACAGGTGAGATATGCTCACGTGCCGCCGTGGTCAGAGGTCTGTACCGCCAGCGGGATCTCGGAAAGGTTGGGTCAGTACTGCTCGACGTTCCTGAAACGGACGTGGGTTTTAAGGGGCTTCCTTTCAGGCAAGGTGTGCGTCGAGGAGCTCCAAGATCGGTCGCAGCTCCTCCACGGGGATCTGGCCGGGAGCGGAAGGGTGATCCACCATCGCGAACGTGGCACACGACCCCGTCACCCGAGGGGACAAACGGGTAATCAATCCCAGACCGCCCATGGATATTGTCAACACGGGGGTTGATGGGTGCTGGCTGGTCATGGTCCAAGTGGCTTCCATCAGCTGGAGCACATCACCCATGTTCTGGGGCATGACCGCGGCTTTTGCGACGGTGCAGCCCCGTTCCTGTATCTCCACCAGACGCTGGACCAGCTCCTCGGCCGGTGGAGTGGCCGTGAAGTCGTGGAGGCTGCCTATCACTGGCATCCCGGCGTTCTTTGCGGCTGCGATGATGGCGTCACCGACTGATCGCTCGAAGCGATGCTCGACGTCGACCGCATCCACCAGGCCGGATGTGATGGCAGCGATGTTGAGGTCGTGGTACTCGTCGGGGGTGATGGGTTTGTTCCCGTTTTCGTGGTGGCTGCGGAAGGTGAAGAGGACGGGCCGGTCTCGGGCAGCGGTGCGTATCTGGGCAGCGGCCTCGAGGACGGCAGCGGGGGAGGGGGCGGCGTCGAGGAAATCCACGCGCCACTCGATGATGTCGGGTTTCACCCCTGCAAGCGTGGTGGCTTGAGTCACGAGTTCCTCGGACGTGCTGGCGGTGATGGGCACGATGACCTTCGTCCTCCCCTCACCCAGGGTGACGCCTCGCAGCTGAACTGGTGACATGGTGACCTCCTCGGGCCTCAGGGTAACCGAGAGGGAGCGTCGGCCTCATGCCTGGGGGATCGCGCCCCGTGCTGCCCGGCGGGGTGGTGAACGGAATAGCGCCACCCGGTCCCGCGCCCATTTCCCCGCAGTGACAGTAATAACGATATGGTTTTCTGCTCTTTTTGCATGAGGAATGTCTGCGTTCTCGAGAGGTGTTTTCCCTTGGAATGCCTAGGTTTCTCATAGTTTTTGTGTTAGCGTGTCTCTAAACCAGACGGGCCCATCACCGCGTGGCGTGATGGGTGCGGTACCGGGGACAAGAAGAGGCACTCATGAAGCGTTTCATCCTTGCGAGGTGGCGAGACTTCACCCGTGTCTTCACGGGCTGGACGGGTGTGGCTTTGGCTGCCCTGCTCGGCGCGATCCTGGGCGTCGGGGGCTTCACTGTCTACTACTCCGGGGTCACCGATTATCTTGGCGACGACCCCTCCAGCTGTGCGAACTGTCACGCCATGAACGAGCAGTACGAGGGCTGGCTGAAGGGGTCTCATCACGACGTGGCAACCTGTAATTCTTGTCACGCCCCCCACGACAACATTGTTTACAAATACATCAACAAGGCTGACAACGGTTTCTGGCACGCGCTGAAGTTCACGTTCCAGAATTACCCAGAGAACATCAAGATCCGCGAACACAACCGCGAGATCGTCGAGGCCGCCTGCATCGACTGCCACGGTGACTACGTCGATCAAGCCAAGAACAGTTCCGAGCACAAGGGTCAGCGGATGTCCTGTCTCCGCTGCCACGATGGCGTCGGGCACAAGAGGTGAGGAGAGATGAGTCCCACGACTGAGAACAACGACAAGCCCACCAGGACCGAGGCCGCCGATCGCACATCCTCGTCTGACGATGTGGGGAAGAAGAAAGCCACCACATGGACGGGTCCGCGTAAAAGGTGGGTTCCCGTCGTGGTCCTGCTCTCCGTGGCGGTGGCCGCCGCCGGGCTCACGTGGCTGCTCACCAATATCTTCCAGCACAAGGAGGAGGCCAAGCAGCCGTTCACCAAGGTCGTCGAACTGGATGATTCAACGTATGACCCGGCTGTGTGGGGACAGAATTTCCCCACACAGTACGAGCAGTACAAGAAGACCTCCGAGGACACCGACGGTGATTTCGTCAAGGTCGATCCCACAGCGGACGACCCGCGCGAATACCACACCCTGTCCCGTATCGAGATGGAGCCTAGGGCCCAGCTCATGTGGCGTGGCTATGCGTTCTCGGTGGATTACACCGAGCCGCGTGGACACGAATGGGCCCTGGAAGACCAGAAGCACACCCAACGCACCAAGCCGCAGTTCAAGCAACCCGGTACCTGTCTCAACTGTCACGCCTCGATGCCAGAGGTCTACGACAAGCTCGGCAATGGCGACCGGATGGCTGGTTTCCATGCCATGAACTCCATGTCCTACGAGGAGGCCGTTCAGCACGCCTCATCGACCATCGCCTGCATCGACTGCCATGACCCGAAGACCATGGAGCTGCGGATCACCCGCCCGGCCTTCATGGAGGGGATCAAGAAGGTCAAGGCGTTGGAGGGAATCACTGATTACGACGTCAACCGCGATGCCACCAACCAGGAGATGCGAACGTACGTCTGTGCGCAGTGTCACGTCGAGTACCACTTCGCGGGCGAAGGTAAGACCCTGACCTTCCCATGGGACAAGGGCCTGACAGCCTACGACGCCATGGCCCACTACGACGAGATCGGCTGGACCGACTACAAGCACGCGGAGAGCGGCGCTCCCATCCTCAAAGCTCAGCACCCCGATTTCGAGACTTGGTCCCAAGGGATTCACGCCGCCAACGGCGTCACCTGCGCCGACTGCCACATGGCATATCAGCGCAACGGCGCCGGGAAGGTGAGCAACCACCAGATCATGAGCCCGATGGCCAGCGATGAGAGCATCAATGCGTCGTGCCTGACCTGCCACCATTCCACTGAGGCCGAGATGCGTCAGCGCGTCGATAACATCCAGACGACGTGGCAGAACTCGCTCAATGTGAGTTTCACTGCCCTGGAGGCGCTCATCAACGACATCAAGGCGGCAGATGCCAATGGCACAGCTACCGAAGAACAGCTGACGCTCGCCCGTGACTACCAGCGCAAGGCGCAGTTTGTCGTCGATTACTCGTTCTCCGAGAACGGACGCGGTTTCCACGCTCCGCAGTACTCGGTGTCCATGCTTAACCAGGCCACCGACTGGGCGCGTTCCGGACAGCTCGCCCTGCGCGGGGTCTCGGTGGAGAATGGCAAGCCTTCGGCCATTCCGGAAAAGCACTCGCCCGAGAAGAAGAACTGACGACCAATATGCAGAAGGGATTGATCCGGGGCGATGAAGATCAAGGGTAGGGCTTTCACGAGAGAAGACCTCGAATCCTTCCTCGCCACCGCCCCGGACCAGCTCAAGGACTGGGCACAGCAGCAGCTCGCGCAGTTCGATGAGGCCAGCGAAGAAAGCCCGGAGGACGAAAACGAGGACGGTGCGGACCTGGCTGATCTCCTGCCGGAGGATGAGGACGATGTCGAGGCGGATACCCCCAAGGTTTCGGCTCTGGAACGCCGGGCGGGGGTCTCGCGCCTCAACTTGGTGCTCGTGACCCTCTTGGCAGCTGCCCTGGTCGTCATCATCCAGATGGCTGGGCGCTCCCAGCCTGAAACGACTACTGCGATGCCGAGCAACCACCCGTCTGTCGACGCTTCCGCCTTGGCAGAAATGGATCAGGCCCAGAAACTCGACAAGGAGCGCGAGGCCGAACTCAAGACCCAGATCGAGGCCGACCCGGGCAATGTCGAGGCCCGATTGAAGCTGGGCACCCTCTACTACAACGCCGCCTTGTACCCGGAGGTGATTCCCCAGCTGCAGTACATCCTCGACCATGACCCCGACAACCTGGACGCGCTCCTCGGAATCGGGGCGGCGGAGTACAAGACCAACCAGTATGACGCTGCCGAGAAACACTGGCTGCGCATCACCGAACTCGCACCACAACGCGTGGAGCCCTGGTACAGCCTCGGTTTCCTGTACATGGCACGCACACCGGCCGACCCAGTGCGGGCCCGGGAGGCCTGGAACAAGGTGATTGAGATCGATCCGGACTCGAGCATGGCGCAGGAGGTCACCCAGCATCTCAACGCTTTGGCCACCCCCACTGCGGCACCGAGTACCGAGGGCTGAGAGAGCATGGAGCTGACGATTCCGGTGGCCCTTCTCGCTGGGCTCGTCTCCTTCGCCTCCCCGTGTTTCCTGCCCATCGTGCCGGTCTTTGTCGGCCAACTCGTCGGTTCCGGGCCCGGGCGGGTGAATCGACGTGTAGCGCTCGGGAACTCGCTTGCATTCGTCGCCGGGTTCTCCGTTGTCTTCATTGCCCTGTGGGCGTCGCTGGGTTTGCTGGGTCGGTCTTTGGGACCCTACGCAGTCCATTTCCGGATTCTCGGGGGAGCGGTGCTGGTGTTCATGGGGCTGCACGTCGCAGGGATCCTGCGGCTTCCCGTGTTCGACAGGCTAGCGAGAGGTCGGCTGCCTGGTGAAGGCGGGAACACCTCTGTGTGGCGTGCGGGGCTCATGGGGATAGTTTTCGGTGCCGGATGGACGCCCTGCATCGGCCCGGTGCTCAGCAGCATCCTCACCCTGGCCACAGTCAGCTCCACCGTGTGGTCGGGGATGCTTCTCATGACCGCATACTGTTTAGGACTCGGACTGCCCATCGTCGCGGTCGCCATCGGGTCGGCCGAGGTCACGCGACGTTTCGGGTGGTTCGTCAGGCACCATGTGGCGGTGTCCTTGGCGACCGGAGGGCTCTTGGTGGTGGTCGGTTTCCTCATGATCACCAATCTGTTCGCATCGCTGGCCGGGCTGATCCCCGCGTTTGGAATCTAGAGGTGACCGATGAGTGATGAAACACCCCGTAGAACGGGAACCACTGACGGACTGGACGAGGCTCTCGACCTCTCACCCGGTCGTTTTCTGCACGCAATCTACGCGTTGTTTCACAACAAAGCCTTCGGGCTCATCCTGATTCTGCTGACTGGTTTGTTGTCGCTCATCGGAGCGCTGCTGCCGCAGAAGCCGTCGAGTATCGCGGGTGACTCGGAGCGGCAGGCTGTCTGGCTCGACAGGGTGCGCGACAGCGTCGGTGGCTGGACGTCGATCCTTGACGCTCTTGGGTTTTTCTCGATGTTCTCCTCCATCCCCTTCCTCGTCGTGATGGGGCTGCTGGCCCTTTCGATCATCGCCTGTACCACGCACCGGATTCCCGTTATCTGGAAAGCAGCCCGTCATCCCCATGTCCGCGTCAAGGCCAGGTTCTTCGATGTCGCAGGGCTTCGCACTCGATTCATCACATCGCAGGAACCCGATGAGGTGTTGGAAGTGATCGTTGCCGATGCCCGCCGCCACGGTTTGCGGGTCATCCACGACGACGCGGGAACGGGGCGGGGCGTGTACCTGGACCGCAACGCCTGGATGCCGTTCGGCACCGTGCTGGCGCACACGGCGTTCGTCGTCATCATGGCAGGGTTTGTTGTTTCATCGTTGACCGGGTTCCGTGATGAAAGGTTCGCCCTGACCATCGGATATCCCCGCGAGGTCGGGCACGGCACCACTCTGGTTGCCGAGGCCACGGGCTTCCGCGATACCTACTACGACAACGGGGGGCCAAAGGATTACGTCGCCGACCTGGTGCTGCGTGACGGCGATGAAACGGTGGCGCAGCAGGAGGTCAGGGTCAATAGCCCGCTCAGCCACGCCGGGCTCATGTTCCACCAGGCCTACTTCGGGGTTGCTGCGGTGATGCGTGTGACAGACGCGTCCGGGGCGACGGTCTTCGAGGGTGGGGTTCCGTTGGAATGGACCACGCAGGACAAGATCTTCAACTACGGGCATGTCACCCTGCCGGATCAAACCATGATGTATGTGATCAGCCCAGCCTCTGGGCAGGTGGGGAGGGGAATCGCTCCCGGCCAGGTGAGGGTTGAGCTGCGCCGGGGTGAGAAGACCGCTCCGCTGGCCTCGACCGTGATCGACATGGGGACCGCGACCCCCGTCGGGGACTACTCAGTTACGTTCCAACGCGAGCAGCAGTTCACAGGAATGATCCTGAGAAGTGATCCCGGGACGGGAATTGTGTGGGCTGGGTTCGCCCTGCTGGTCGTCGGTACCTGTATGACGATGTTTTTCCGCCACCAGCGCCTGTGGGTGCGGGTGAGCGGGACCGAGGAGGGAACCTTGGTACAGATGGCCTCCCCGGATCGGCGTGATTCTGGGTTCACGCGTTTCGTAACGGATATGGTCGAACGCATCAACACCCAACTGGCCAGCGCCACGAAGAAGGGAGATCAGCGATGATCGAATATTCCCAGGCCCTGCTGCTCATATCAACGACCCTCGTGGTCATTTCCACCATCGCCTACCTCGGAGCTGTCCTCGCGGCGAGGATGACGAGAGCCGCGGCAACCACCTCGGCAGACGGAGTGGTCGTCGGCGAGGGAAGCAGGGAGGTCAAGGTCACGGGAGGTTCCCGGCGCACGCCGCTGCGTCGTTTCACGGTGGCGTGGTGGGCGGCCAAGTCCACCCAGCTGGCCCTGCTGCTGATGACTGGCGTGTTGATAACCCGAACGATCGCGACAGGGCATGCGCCTTTCTCGAATCACTACGAGTTCGCCATCGCCTTCACCTGGGGCATGCTTCTGGCGCAGGTCTACTTTGAGTGGCGCTACCGGATTCGGACCATGTCAGTGATCACCCTGCCAGTGATCCTGGCCATGCTCATCTACGCCTCCACCATGTCCTACAAGCCGAATCCGCTGATGCCCGCATTGCAGAACTCGCCGCTGCTCACGTTGCACGTGTTCACTGCATCGCTCGGCTACGGGGCTGCTCTGGTTTCCTTCGCAGCTGCCGTGATGTACCTGCTGGCGCCATACGTGAAGTGGAAGGGCTGGCCGAGCCGGGAATCCCTCGATGAGCTGGGCTACAAGGCCACCGTGGTGACTTTCCCGATGCTCACCCTCATGCTCATTCTTGGATCCATCTGGGGCAATGTCGCGTGGGGGCGGTACTGGGGCTGGGATCCGAAGGAAACGGCGGCCCTGGTCACCTGGTTGATCTACGGGGCCTATCTGCATGCCCGGGTCACCAGGAGCTGGCGCGGCAAGAAATCGGCATGGTTGCTGGTGCTGGCCTTTGCAGCTGTGGTGTTTACCTATCTCGGCAACCTGTTCTTCGGAGGTCTGCATGCCTACGCCTGATGATGACGAGGTGACCGAGTTCCTGGAGACCGATGAGTCCGCTCCGGAACCGGACCGCACCTCCAAGGAGGAGCCGGCCTGGCGGGCTCGATTGCGGTCTTCGAGTTTCGGCCAGACTGCGGTGGTTCTGGTGACGGCTTTTGCCATCGCAATTGCCGCTTGGTTGGTGGTGAAACCGGACGACCAGGATTCAACCCGGGCAGAAAGCGAGGCCATGTCCCACGTGGATGTTGAGGGCGTGCAGCAACCTCCCGCCGTGGGGGCCAACGCTCCGGGCTTCACCGCGACGGACATCGACGGGACGCCGGTTTCGCTGGAGGAACTGCGCGGCACACCGGTGTGGCTTGTGTTCATGGCCACCTGGTGCACGGGGTGCCGTACGGAGATCCCGGATATTCAGGGCGTCATGGCATCCCAAGGTGACGCGGTCAGGATCGTTGTGGTCTATGTCGGCGAGAGTCCGAACACGGTGAGCGACTACTCGAAACGCGTCGGAAATGACTTCCCTGAGGTCGCAGACCAGGACCAGCAGATCTCCGCGGCCTACGGAATCATGGGGGTGCCGTCGCACTATTTCATCGACGCCAAGGGCGTAGTACAACAACGGCACGTCGGGGTTTTGAGCCCCGATGCGATGAACCAGGCTATCCACAACGCGATGTCTTCCTAGAGCCAATCATGCATGCCGGGGCGCCAGGCTCCGGCGGTGCACTCCGGAGCCGTCACACTGCTGATGGCGGCGTGCCACCCGGGTCGGCAGGTGTGGTCGATCGAGCCGGGTGCTCGTCACTGTCCATGAAACACGCGGTTCAATGGCCCCTTCCTTGGAACCTCCTAGACTGGGCGGGTTCGACGCATGAAGGAGAGACATGCCTGCGCTTCGTTCCCGCACGTCCACTCACGGCCGAAACATGGCCGGCGCCCGCGCACTCTGGCGCGCCACGGGTATTACTGACTCCGATTTCGGCAAACCCATCATCGCGGTCGCGAACTCCTTTACCCAGTTCGTTCCTGGTCACGTCCACTTGCGCGACATGGGAAAGCTTGTCTCGGAGTCCATCAGGCAGGCAGGTGCCATCGGTCGCGAGTTCAACACCATCGCAGTCGATGACGGCATAGCAATGGGGCACGGTGGGATGCTGTACTCACTGCCAAGCCGCGAGCTGATCGCTGACGCAGTGGAGTACATGGTCAATGCCCACTGCGCCGACGCGTTGGTGTGCATCTCCAACTGCGACAAGATCACCCCAGGGATGCTGCTGGCAGCCCTTCGACTCAACATTCCCACCGTGTTTGTCTCTGGTGGCCCCATGGAGGCGGGCAAAGCCATCATTCGCGATGGACAGGCGGTCGCGTCCCTCGATCTCGTCAACGCGATGACTGCGGCTGTCGATCCGAATGTCAGTGATGAGGAGCTGGGGCGTATCGAAGCCAGTGCCTGTCCGACCTGTGGTTCATGCTCCGGGATGTTCACCGCGAACTCCATGAACTGCCTGCTGGAGGCGATCGGGCTGGCCCAACCGGGCAACGGCTCCACCCTGGCCACTGCCGCGGCCCGTCGAGATCTGTTCGTCAACGCCGGGCGGCTCGTTGTTGACCTGTGCCGCCGCTGGTACGACGAGGACGACGCCTCCGTCCTGCCCCTGTCAATCGCCACGAAATCGGCGTTCAGCAATGCCATGCGCCTGGACGTTGCGATGGGGGGATCCACCAACACCGTTCTGCATCTGCTGGCCGCAGCCCAGGAGGCCGGGGTGGATTTCGACCAGGATGACATCGATGCCATTTCCCGCGTCACCCCCTGCCTATCCAAGGTCGCGCCCAACTCGGAGCGCTACTTCATGGAGGACGTTCACCGCGCGGGTGGTATCCCTGCCATTCTCGGGGAGTTGCGTCGCGGAGGGAAACTTGACGAGGACGTTCACGCGATTCACTCGCCATCGCTGGAGAGCTGGCTGGCGGACTGGGACATTCGTGGCGGCAGCGCGACTGAGGAGGCCGTCGAGCTTTTCCATGCTGCTCCGGGTGGGGTACGTACCACCGTGCCGTTCAGCTCTACCAACCGGTGGGAATCCCTCGATCTGGACTCTGCCAACGGCTGCATCCGCTCCGTGGAGCATCCCTATACCGTCGACGGTGGCTTGGCGGTGTTGAAGGGCAACCTCGCACCGGACGGTGCCATCGTCAAGACCGCGGGGGTGCCCGAGCACCAGTGGGAGTTCACCGGTACTGCTTTCGTCACCGAATCCCAGGAGGAAGCGGTCGAATCCATTCTTGGCAGGAAGGTCGCGGAGGGCGACGTCGTGATCGTCCGCTACGAGGGGCCCAAGGGCGGTCCGGGGATGCAGGAGATGCTCTACCCGACCTCCTACCTGAAAGGGCTGGGGCTGGGGCCAAAGTGTGCGCTGATCACCGACGGTCGATTCTCCGGTGGTTCCTCTGGGCTGTCGATCGGACACGTCTCTCCAGAGGCGGCATCCGGGGGGCCGATTGCGCTGGTACGCACCGGCGATGAGATCACCATCTCCATCCCCAACCGGTCGATCGTGTTGAACGTGCCCGACGAGGAACTGGCTGCCCGTCGCGCCGAGCTAGAGGCTGGCAACGGCTACCGTCCCGCAACACGGCAACGGCAGGTCTCGACTGCGCTGAGGATCTACGGCTCCTTGGCACAGTCGGCTGACAAGGGAGCGTCCCGGCGCTTCGACGGTTGACCACCGCGACCGAACAGGAAGAAGCTAGCCACCGCAGCGGCCATCACGATGAGCCCCGCGATCGTCATCGCAGGGCTGTGGTTCCACGCCATGGATAGGAGAACAAGGCTGATCATTCCGCCCGTGCCCCAGATGAATGCCCAGACGGTACAGCCGGCGACCACGGCTGGCAGGTAGCGGCGCATTGGCATCCGGGCCACGCCTGCTGCCAGGTTGACCATGGTTTGCAGACCAATGACCAGAAAGCTCAAGGTGACTGCGGGTGGGCCCCAACGGTGCAGCCAGGAGCTTCCCACTCGGTAAGGGCGGGTTTCCAGCACCCTTCGCCAACGGGTATGGCTCGTACCCGCGACGACTCCGCGACCGATCCAGTAGGTGCCGTTGGAGCGCACCATGACGATGCAGAACAGGGTCAGGATCGTCAGCCCGTAGGGCAGGTTCCAGTCCTGTGGATGCATCGGGTCCTCTCAGGTCGGGGGAGGCCCCAGCTTAGGGCAACCTAAAGCGCAATGACCAGAGGTCGTTTTCTTCTCCCGCCCCGTTGCAGGAGCTCATCTGCGATCCGGACCTCGGGAATCACCAGTTCGCCTGTTGACGCGATCTCTGAGTGCGGTTTGCTAGGTTGATTCCCGGAGGTGGGCTGCATGGCTGATATTGAAGATTTTGATCTGGACAGGACCACCAAGCAGGCATGGGACGATTTCACCGAAAGACTTGCCGACGTCTTGTCCGTGATGGATGCCAGCGCTGATCTGACCATTTCTGCAGTCAACGGCGCAGAAACCGATGAATCACCGCCCGCTGTGCGTTTCTCGGCCGTCGAACCGGGAGTGATCGAGGCTGTTCTGGTGGGTGTCGACTCTCCTCGGCTCACAGAACTCGGGTGGACTTCCTCACCCAACGGAGTCACGGTCCGCAGAGATCAAGAGGAGGCCATCGAACTGGCGAATCTCACCACCACCACCATGACCCAAGTGGTCGGCGTGCTGCACCCCATCTTCCTGGAACCCGATCAGCTGGCGGAGCTGCTGACCGCCCGGGAGAGCAACCCGGCTCAACCCAAGCCTGGAGCCTATGGTGTGGTGCTTCCCAACAGCCAAGCCCAGCTTGACGCCATCGTCGACGCGGAGCTGGAGAAAATGTTCGGGCACCCGGCGCTGCGCAATGCAGCAGGTGAGGTTGCCATCAGAGTCGGTTCCACCATGGTTTTCTGCCGTTCGACCCCGGACTTCAAAGAACTGGTGCTGTTCGCGGCTCTCGTGCACGACGTTAGTGGACGTTCCCGGGCCTGCGAGGTGCTCAAC
>ERZ773076.265-NODE-265-length-29059-cov-3.337091_pt1 | contig 29059 bp, 32 predicted proteins | sample MGYA00580613_ERZ773076 | MGnify/ENA primary metagenome ERZ773076 (study PRJEB29015, sample SAMEA2738005) | human oral metagenome | biome: human oral; feature: human-associated habitat; material: dental | place: China | collected 2057 ...
CGGACGAAACTGGAAGTTACCCCTTCAAACTGGAACCTCGGATTTCAACCGACCAGAAAATTCAGGATTTCATTCAGAGGCTCTGCCCCTTGAAGAAGCATTTCCAGCCGGAAACTCCGGATAGAAAGTCATGAAGAAAACAGATGTACAGCAAAGTCCGGATAAGCTGTCAATCAGGAAATTGCTTTACACGGAAATTTGACCTTGACTTTCAAAAGGAACAGGGGAATACTTCATCTGGGTTCGGGTTGATACTGCGGACTTTATTATATCTCTTTATTATATCTTGTATAAGGCTTTAAGGAGAAGCACGGATCTTATGGAATTAAAGGGACAGGCATTTGATTTGATGCAATACGTTTACAGCTTCGTTCAGAAGCCTCTTATCAGAGGCTGTATTCGTTTTAATGGAAAATTGAAGGGCAGCAAACTGAAAGGGGCGGTAAAGGCATTAATCTCATTTTACCCTATTTTACGCTGTAAATATGACGTGAAGAAAGGGGTATGGAGGGAGAGCAATATCTCCTATGAAAATTTATTGATAAGCATAAGGGCCAATAACGATTTTTCAGTTATTGAAAATGATTCCTTATTATCCTCTCTTGAAATCGGAATGGATGCGCCGCTGAAAATTTATTGGATATGCGGTGAGGAAAGAGATTCTCTCTGCGTAATTGCAAGTCATCTGCTTTGCGACGGAAGGGGATTGGAACAGCTCTTATATCTTTTGGCTGAATTATACTCGAACAACGATGTAAAGATAAAGGCAGGAATAAATACAGACAGAAGTTTTTCTCAGATAAGCAGTAAATTTACCGTGATGCAAAAGGCAAAAATCCTGTTTTCGAGGGCAGGGACAGAGGCTATGGACGGGAAGCTGCAATTACCCTTAAATGAAGGCTCTCAAAAGCCTAAACTGATAGCGAAAAAAATTGATTTGTCGAAATTGGAGCGCTATCGCTCTCGCGCAATAGGATACAGCCCCAGCATAAATGATATTTTGCTCTCGGCCTATATTCTGGCCTTGCATCAGCTCTTCGGCTGGAAGGAGATCAGCATCCCCTGCCCGGTCGATCTTCGCAGATTCAACGCGGACGCAGACGGCGCAATCTGTAATCTGACAGGAAATTATTACTGCCATATTAGCTTTCATGGGCATGAAAGCTTTGAAAAGATCTGCAAAGAGATTTCTATGCAGATCTGCGCGCAGAAAAACAGCAGCTTCTGTCTGAAAGAGCCGATTTTACTGCATCTTTTGTACCGTGTGCTCCCCTTCCCGATCCTGAAAAAGCTGCTTCCTCCCAAAATTTCCGTTCCTTTAACTTCGTATACCAATTTAGGGAAAATAGAGGAAGCACGTCTTGTGTTTCAGGGGCTCTCTGTTTCGGACGCTTTCATCGTCGCGGCGGCGAAACCAGTGCCGTACTTTCAACTGGCGATATCTACTTATAAGAGCGAATGCACCCTTTCCGCGTGTACAGAAGCAAGCGGAAAAAGCTTTGATCTTCTTTCTTCTCTTATGAACAGCATTTGCTGTGTGATCGAGAATTTATCATAGGGAAAGGCCGCCATGGAAAGACCGCCATAAAAATTTAATTCAGCGCCGCCTTTCGCTCTGTCCCCTTTCCCCGGCCGTCCGCGCTTCTCCGTTTTCCGCCGCCTTTCTCCGCGCCTCCGCTCTCCGCGGGCAGCAGAATCCGGATGCTCTTTGGGTGATTTCGGATCTCCGCCCTCCGGAATTTCCCGCCGTATTCCCCATCCAGTGTCCACTCAATGCTCATTTCGCTCTCGATGAGGAGCTCCGCACTTTTAAAGGAGCGGATATAGGGGCTGTCCCGGTCCATCTGGGCGGAGACCAGACTGCCGATAATCTCCGTGAGCTCCTGGATGTTTTTCGGGGCGCGGATCAAAAGCACCTCGAAGAGGCCGTCATTCAGGGCGGGGGACGGCTTTTGCTTAAGGGCTGAGCTCCCGAAGGCGGAGAAGCCCCCGATGGAGCTTGTGTTGGATACTGCGCCAAAGAGGAAGTCCCCCTCCTCGGTCTCCCCATCGTGAAGGATCTTCAGCCTCCTTGTGTAGTTCAGATTCTCCGGGAGAGTCTGAAGCCCGTGGAGCAGATAGGCCGGGTAGCCCAGGACGTTCTTAAGATCCTGCTTTGTGGAATAGCTCACCTTTGTGAAGGAGCCGAAGGCCGCCACATAGCTGAAATATTTCCCGTTCAGAGAACCGATATCACAGGGAAAGAGGGAGCCTCTCGTGACAGAAGCCGCGTTCTTTGCGACAGAGGCCGGAATCCCGAGGCTTCTCGCAAAGTCATTGGTGCTCCCGAAGGGAAAGTAGAGAATCGGCATCCTCTCCTCCTCCTTCATCAGCGCATTTACAAGATGATGGAGTGTCCCGTCCCCGCCGACACAGGAGACGAGCTCGAAGCGGCCCACATTCCCGGAAAGTATGCTGTCGATGCTAAGCTCGGGAACAGAGGGGAGCACAGGATATACCGTGAGCTCGCAGCCCTGGCGGCAGAGAGCCTCCATGATCCGGTAGCTCTCGCTCCCCCCCTTCTCCATCCCCGCCCGGGCATTGATGAAAAGCAGTGTCTTCTTTCTCTCCATAATCTCCCCCCCTGAGGAAAGGCCTCTCCTTTCGGCGCTAATCCTCCTTCTCCCGGCTCATGGCATTCACCATGGAAACCTCCACAGCGGAAAGCTGTATATTGGAAGGAAGCAGATCCATATTGTCAGAGACATGGATGATCCCAAGCCCCTCCGGGATGTCCTCATCGTTCACGACTCTGGAGATAATGTCTGCGACAGAAGTTTCCAACTTGTCCGGCTCCCGATAGCCAAGGCTTAATGTAAGAGATGCCTGCGGATCCAGGTCCACCAGCAGAACCTTCTTTCCTGCAGAGGCCAGCCCTGCTCCAAGATTCATGACAGAGGTCGTTTTGCCGACCCCTCCCTTCTGATTTGCAACTGCGATTACTTTGCTCATATTTTTCCTTCCCTCATGCATCACGGAATGAATCAACGTACTTGTTCAGAATCTCCGTATCGATCATGATGATGCGGCCGATCCGTATTGTCGCTCCGGCTTCCTTGGCAAGCCTCTGAATGGTATTCATGCCCAGGCAGTAATACGCCCTAGCCTCCTGATATCTCATATACTTGCTCTGCCGGATCTTCGTATTCCTGATCTCCTGTACCTTTTCAGAGATTCCGGCGATCTTCTGCTGGTTCTTCGCCAGTCTCTGCTTCTCCTTCTCCTGCTCCTGGATATAGGCCATCACTTCCTGGTAAGTCAGTCTCGCCTTCATCTGCCAGCTCCTTTCTGTACTGTTCCCTCAGATATTCCTCAAAAACATCCCTTCGGATCCTGACGAACCGGGTGCCAATCTTATAGACAGCTCCTGCATCCTGGGCAAGCCTGGTCATTACCTTCTCTGTCAGATCGTAATAATCACAGCCCTCCCGGTAGGTTATGAAGGATTTCTGGGCGAAGAGGATATCCCAGTCATCCATCCGGTCCGAATACATCCAGATCGTCCCGCTCATTTCTTCCACCTGCTGATCTTCGGTGCAGCCTTGCCTTTCGTCTTGGGCGGCTGACGGAACTGCTCCAGGTATTCATCGAAGATATCCCGGTTGATGAGCACGTATCCGTCGATTCGGTAAAGTGCTCCTGCATCATCGGCAAGCTCCAGGAGCTTTTTATGCTGAATGCTGTAAACGATCTCTGCTTCCTTGTATCTCAGGTATTTCTTCCGGAGCTTCCTGGATTCCTCTCGGACCTGCTTTCTCCTTGCTACGCTGTAATAGTCATCTTTCTCTGTTTCCATTGAACTTCCTCCTTGTGTTCTGTCTGTTTACTGATTCAGGTGTGAAACTGGTGAAACCGTGGGTGCTCTACGGCGGTGCATCTCGAAAAGCTTCGCTTTCCTCGATGTCGCGCTGTCGCGCTATAGATCTGTTCGCAGAAGCCGTCTTGCGTGAGCAAGCTCCCGCCGACGTCTCTACTCCATATCTGCACCGCTCGTAGAACACGCAAAAAGGAGCCGCCCCTCTTAAAATTTCTTTTAAGAAAAGCGACTCCTTGAGAAGTCTAATGACTATTCAATTCTGCAACTTGTTGACACCGCCTGTCACAAAGTGACTTCAGATGGGTTTTTGTGGTCAGATTGTTGTAAATCGGCCACTACAACACATTTTTTGAACTCAATTTGTTGTCAGGCTCAGCGCCAATTCTCAATACAACTTCGCACCTGCCGGGATGTGGTTGTCCACCATCAGAAGGTGAAGCTCCTCATCCTCCGAATCCTTGTAGTTGCTTACTGCGGACAGAAGCATACCACAGGAATCGATGCCCATCATCTTACGAGGGGGCAGATTTACGATTGCAATCAAGGTCTTTCCGATCAGCTCTTCAGGCTCGTAGTATGCGTGAATGCCGCTTAAAATCGTGCGGTCTGTGTCTGTTCCGTCATCCAGTGTAAATTGAAGCAGCTTCTTGGACTTCGGTACTGCCACACAATCCTTCACCTTTACAGCTCTGAAATCAGACTTGGAGAAGGTAACAAAATCAACCTGCTCTTCGAACAGGGGCTCGATCTTTACATTGCTGAAATCGATCTTCTCGTTCGGTGTGAAGAACCCGGTCTTGGAATCCTCCGCCTTGTCCTCATCCTCATGGCCTACAGTGTTAGAGGTCTTTTGTGACTTGAGTGTCGGGAATATACTTCCGATTCCTTTAACATTACCTAAAACCGCTTGTTATAGGGCTTTCCAAGATTCCGAGCTAAGTTCTCATTCTATGTTATGGCCTATTATGATGTGCCATACCCAATGGATTTGTTGTCAATTTGTTGTAACTTTCCAAAGTTGTTACAGAGGTGATCTGATTTTCGGCTTATCCTCCCATTCATGCGCAATCGTCGTCGACCGGGACAAATCATGGCCTAACATCGCAGTCAATTACAATCGCTACGAAAGCAAACACATCGGAAACACCATTCCATGCCCCAATCTCCTACTATTTATAGAAGAAACCGGGATTGAATCCGAACGCTTTCATGTTAGGATTTCTGACCTCGGCTTCCTGTTGTCACCTGAAGTTTTTAATGCCCTTGTAAGCCTCAAAACATGTGGATGAGGCTGAATCTCTTTCACATATCATAGCTACATATGCGAGCTTCCTCGCTCTTCTGTATCATCCGAAAAAGCGAAGCCAATGGCATTACCCATTGGCCTCGCTTCTATATGGCAAAAGATTAAATTGTCCAGTAGTCCGGAGGAAGTATCTTATCCCAGAATACTGTACAGTCCTAAAAGTGCCGCAAGTACAAGAAGGAAAAGGCACACTGCCGATACAGCAAACAAGGTCAGAAATAGCTTGTTCTCCTTCTCTTTATCGAAATCAGGATCGGAGGAAGCAGCAGCCATAATCAATCCGCCACCGGTGGATGCGGGGCTGAGACCGGCAAACGATGCTGTAAGGCACATAATGCTGATTAATCCAACCGGAGAAACTCCGACATTGGTTGCAACGCTTCCTACTGTCGGGATCATTGTCGGCCAAACAACACCGATGGCCGAACTGAACCACGACATAATTCCTGCAGTCAAACCTTGGATTGCGGTAGCTGTTTTAGATGTCATAACCGATGCAAGTGCATTGGAAAGTAGCTCTACGCCACCAACGGAAATCACAATGTTCATCAGCATGCCGAAACCCGTAACCATAAGCAAAGTCGACCACGAAATTGCCTGAAAGACCTTTTTCTCATCAGCGGCTCCAACCAGAATAAGAAAAATTCCGATTGCAAATGCCAGAAGACCGACATTGCGCTTGAAAAATGCGGATCCGACAATAAGTACAGCAAAACCTGCAAGCGTAAGCAACTGTTTTGAGTTGAAGTGCGGAATGCTCTCTCGCTCAGCAACGGCCTCCGATTTTTTCTCTCTTCTGAACCAGAAATACGTAGCCAAAGCAAGAATAATCGTCGTAATGGTTGCATATATCAATACATCAATCTCATAACCTTGAATTCCCTGCGGCGCGGCAAGTTCTCTGATCAGTGCCGACTCGGGCGTTATCGGAGAAAATCTCCCTGCGAAAGACCCCATCTCTCCGATAATAGCCAACATGGTTGAGCTATATCCTGTGGTTTTGGCAAGCGGCAAGGACAGTGCAGCAACAATACCCAACGCAGGCACACATCCGGGACCGATTGCTGCAATCCCATAGCCAATCAGATATAACATAATCGGCGCAATGAATGCATGTCCTCCGGAAAGGCGTAACACCTTTTTAGCTAAGAGTTCCAGTGAACCATTCGTAATTCCGACGGCACACAGAAAAGAAACACCCAGCAACATGATGAACAAACCGGAAGAAAATCCTTTTATAACATCCTTATCTGTTGCACTGATGAAGCTTGCAAAGATTGTGACTGCCAAAATAGCAATCAAACCAACGTTCATCTTGCGGAAAAAACCAATCAAGATTGCTGCAATTAAGACAGCAAGAGAAATTAATGCGATGTTCATTGTACATTCCTCTCATAAATGTAGACTTGTGAACAACAAGTATCAGGACTTCTGCGGGAGGGGAATCAAATCATAAATCGTGTTTTTTACAAGAAGGTTAGCCCCTGAGTAACTTCCTTGAATTTCTGAGTGCTCTTCCTTAGCTAATGCAAGAATATCTTTAAAAGAAATTCCTGTATCAATACCCATTTCCTCAAACATGAAAACCAGATCTTCCGTAGCTGTATTGCCCGAGGCCCCCGGCGCAAACGGGCAGCCTCCGAGTCCTCCTAAGGTAGATTGAATTCCGTCTGCTCCGGCTTTCCACCCCTCTAGAGAACAAGCAATTCCCATTCCGCGGGTGTCATGAATATGCAACTCAAGACGAGCATCCGGGAACGCCTCTTTCATCGCGCACGTAAAAGTGGCAACTTGTGCGGGATCGGACTGCCCGACAGTATCACAGAGATTAAATGTTCTCACCCCCATGTCATAAGCCCGTCCGCAGAACTCAACCACAGCCGATGCAGAGCGTTGCTTTCCCTCAAACGGACAGCCAAACGCTGTTGCGACATCAAGAACAACCTCCATATCGCTCAGATTTTCAATTATCTTTCGAAGTTCCTCAAAGCTCTGGTCGTGCGTCTTGTTTACGTTTGCCATATTATGGCTTTTGCTCAAGGAAATAACCGTGTTAACTTTACGGAGTCCGGCCTCATGAGCGTTTTGCGCCCCTCTAAAATTCGGAACAAGCGCAAAGAGATCCAAGTTGGGATGACGTTCAACAATAGTACTTGCAACCGTAGCCGCATCTTTCATCTGCGGAATCGCCTTGGGACTCACAAAACTGGTAATCTGTAAATGCTTGAGACCGGCAGCAATCAACTGTTCGATGTAATAAATCTTCCGATCGGTCGGCAGATAGCTGCAGAGATTCTGAAAGCCATCGCGAGGACCGACTTCAATGATGTCAATCGTTTGTTTCTTCTCACTCATAACAAATCTCCTTGTAATTCCTGCGCTGTCAGATGATTTTCTTGGCTCTGAGTTCCTCAATTTCTTTGGAACTGAGATCGGCATAAGTGCTGAAAATCATGTCGTTGTCCTGTCCTAATGTAGGAGCGGGTTCCTCCGGATCGGCCGGGCAATTGGTAAATTTCAGCGCATTGTTGGTAGTCGGTACTCCACCGATTCCGGGTTGCTGAATGACAGGGAACATTTTTCTTGCACCGGCAATCTGAGGATCTTTTACGATGCGGTCGATGGTATTAATCGGTGTCGAAGGAACTCCGACTTTATTGAGTCTGTCCGCAATTTCATCAATCGTAGACTTCGAGGTCCACGTCTCTATTATTTCTTTCAGCGCTGTGTGGTTTTTGACTCGATCCGATACAGTGAGAAATCTCGGGTCATTCTTCAACTCAGGCATTCCCATTTCTTCACAAAGCGTCGCATAGAGCTTGTCATTACCGGCACCGATGATGACATCGCCATCAGATGTACGGAAGGAATCATACGGGTAAGTGGATTCGTAACGATTACCGATACGAGTTGGTATACGTCCCTCATTGAGGTAAATCATGTTGATATTCTGCATTGCGGAAACAACTGCATCGACCAACGCAACATCAACCTTTTCACCTTGTCCTGTCTTATTTTTGTGGTTTAAAGCTGCCAAAATTCCGATTGTCAGATTTAAACCACCCAGAACATCTCCCATCGGAGTTCCCGTTCTAGTAGGTGAGCCGCCTTCCCATCCGGTCGTGCTCATAAGACCACCGGCTGCTTGACCGATAATGTCGTATCCGGCACGCTTGCTGTAAGGTCCGGTATGACCAAATCCTGATACTGCCCCATAAATAAGTCCCGGATTTACCTTCTTCAATTCATCGTATCCGAGATGCAACTTTTCCATGGTTCCAGGACGATAGTTTTCAATCAGGATGTCTGCTTTCTTGACCATCTTGAGGAATATTGCACGCCCCTCCTCTGTCTTAAGGTTCAGGGTACATCCCTTCTTTCCTCTGTTCAGTCCCATGTAATAGCAACTTTCTCCGCCTGCAAAGGGACCATAGGCCCTGCTGTCATCCCCCTTTCCTATCATTTCCACCTTGATGACCGTTGCTCCCATGTCTGCAAGCAACATGCCGCAATACGGACCTGCGAGAACTCTTGTCAGATCCAGAACAACTGTGCCACTCAATAATCCTTCTGCCATCGTGCTCCTCCTTATCTTCTGCTTTACGGTTTGTCTGTCCTTTTGTACATTGAGAACATAACAGCTTGGCAAAAAGATAGCATACGTTTTCCATAGCAACAATAAAGCTCAAAACCTCTCTATCTTCGCCTATAAATGTTTCATATCTTTGATTTATTTTCAAATTGAAACATTTTATGCTAAAATCGAACCGTTTCTAACGGGTGTCAACCAACGCTATGGTCGTAAAAACACAAAACAAGCAAAAAGAAATTTGATTTGGTGGGAGAAAGTGCAAATGAACAGCTATAAGATTTGTTTTCTGGGATACCCGGGTCTTACTGAAATGGCAAAAAAGACCATTGAGGACATGAAACTTTCAGATACCGAGTTCATGTTGCGAGATTGTACTCCCGGAACTTTAAGAGAAGTGCTCGGCGAGGCCGTCAGCAACGGATTTGAGGTATTTGTCGGGGGTGGAAGTAACTATGCCAAATTTAAGCAGATCAGTACCTTGTATATTCAGGAGCTACAGGTAACTGAAATCGACTATCTTATTGCACTAAAAAAGGCAGAATCATGCGGACACAATCCTGCCATCGTTTTGTATAAATACAGTCAACCCGTCGACATTCTCCTGTTATCACAGCTATTGGGAAAGGATGTCGGATTACTGGTATATGAGGATATACTGGAACTGCGTGATTTAATTGAAAAATCAGTGTATGACGTTCTGATCGGTACGACTGTCGTGCGGGACTATGCGCTACAATGCGGTCGGCAATATGTACTTGCATATACCGGAGATAAGACAATACGAAGTGCAATCATGCGTGCCAGAAATACGGCGGCATTTATCAGAAGGGAACAGCGTTTTTCAACCATCAATCGTGCGCTTATTCAAGACACAAATATTGGGATTATCATCAGCAATGAAAACGGATATATAACAATGATTAATCGCAAAGCGGAAGAATATCTGGGGGTTGATTCAGGTGTTGCCAAAGGAAGATTGTTGGCAGAATTGCAGAAAAACTTGGTTCCGCGCGCTCAAAGAGCTTCTGAATTTTTTTGTGTTATTCAAGGAGTTCGTCTCCGTTGTACACAACAAGTACTGCTCGTAAAAGGTGAATTGATTGGACATTTTACGACTCTGAGAATAGATAATTCCAGACTCGCCACCTTACAGAAGGAAAAACTTGCATTACAAACCGAACTTGCTTATCAATGGCACGATATGATTACCGAATCTTCAGTTATGAAGAAGGCTATCAACTACGGAAAAACAATCTCCGATTCTACATTACCCTGTGCCATCGTCGGAGAGCAGGGAACACATAAAAAGTTATTTGCCGAGTGCTTGCATTCCGGCAGCACACGCGCAAAAAAGCCACTATTAATATTGAATCTCTCGACTATTTCCGTTAACGACGCAGGGCGCCATTTACTGGGCTGCAGTGATCCTATGGAGCCGCACACCGGTCTATTGGAAATGGCAAATGGCGGAACCGTTGTTTTGCGCAATCTTAATCACTCAAATCCTGCCGTGCAGTCGTGTCTTCTTGACGCAGTAACATACCATCAGATTACTCCTACCGGGGGATACAAAAAGATTGGTTTAGACATCCGCTTTGTAACAGTTATTGATACCCCCATTGACATGGGGGAGATTAACACAGGTCTTTTTAGCTTACTCACAACTCAAATAATCAATGTCCCGGCAATACGTGACCGAAAAGAGGATATCGTTCCCTTGTTCGAACGAGAGATAGAGCTATGTACCAATAAGCCGCTTCGATTGAAGCGTTTTGAACGCGCTACGAGCCTCCTACGTTGGTATGAATGGCTTGGGAATTTATCTGAGATTCAAGCCGCAGCCTCAAGACTTGCTTCTATGCACTTAGAGACATCCAATTTGACTCAATCATCGGTTTATAGGGCTGTGATAGACTCTATCGGGAAAGAAAAGCTAATCCAACAAGCAACAGATTACTACGAAGCATCCGACAAAAGCGATGAGGCATTTGCATTGATGGTAAATAATATGTGCGATTATGCCGGAATGACACTTGCAGAAGTCGCTGATCAGTTGGGAATGAGCCGTACAACACTCTGGAGAAAAATGGGAGAAAAATAATCTCCCTCATAGGCAAATGGTGACTCAACGTCCGCCACTGAGGGGTGGGGGCTGAGTCACCATTCTCCGTTTTCCCGTATGCTCTGCACCGACTCCACGCTCTTTTCAAGCCTTGTGCTGGTCTTCTCCGTCAGGCGATAATAGGCGATTCCCTCTGCATAGCGGAAAAAGCTGTGCCGCACAAATTCAATATCCTCATCATCCAATTGGTCTGAATACATCCACAGCTTACCGCTCGTTTCTCGGTCTCCTTTTGGGCGCGCTCCGCTTTACCGAGGCCCCGCTTTTCGATTCCTTTGTTACTCTCGTGAAAGTTCTCGAGAAACGCCTCGAAGATATCGCGATTGATCAGCACGGTCCCGTCAATGCGATACAACGCCCCCGCCCGATCCGAGAGCTCTATTAACTTGCGGTGTGAAATGCTGTAGACCACTTCTGCCTCTTGATAGCGGAGAAACTTCTTTCGAAGCTTCTCCACTTCCTCCCTGACTTCCCTTGTACGACCGATCTCCCTGTACTCCTGTCTTATAAGATTCTCCTTTTCTTCGTTGTTCGCGTTCTCCCACATAAAAAGAGAGGCATGCCGCCTCAGCTACTCTGCGTCGACATACCTCTCTCCATATTCGTTCTCAAATGTTTAGTACAGCTTCGCCCCCGCCGGGATGTGGTTGTCCACCATGAGAAGATGAAGCTCTTCCTCCCCGTTGCGCTCATTGACTGCAGAAAGCAACATGCCGCAGGACTCGATGCCCATCATGGGGCGCGGCGGCAGGTTCGTGATCGCAATCAGGGTCTTTCCGATCAGCTCTTCCGGCTCGTAGTAGGCGTGGATGCCGCTTAAAATCGTGCGTTCCGTGCCGGTTCCGTCGTCTAAGGTGAACTGCAGAAGCTTCTTCGACTTCGGCACTGCCTTGCAGTCCTTTACCTTGACCGCGCGGAAATCGCTCTTCGAGAAAGTCTCGAAATCCACCTGATCCTCGAACAGGGGCTCAATCTTAACCCCGCTGAAATCGATCTTCTCGTTCGGGGTAAAGAAGCCGCTTGCCTCTTCCGCCTTGCCTTCGCTCTCGCCATGTGCTTCTTTGTTCTCGGCTTTCATGGTCTTCATGGTCGGGATTACATTCGGAATCATGCTATCACCGTACTAACATTTTCTAAGCTATGAGTTTTCGTATCTTTGGCTCCTTGCTATCATCGGGTGACCGAAGATATCCGAAAAGTACATTTTGTTGCAATTTTGTTGTAGAGAGAATTTTTGTTGCAGAGTCGCTTTTCTCAAAACACGTTATCAAGCTTGTCTGCTAAAACATTAAAACTCTCTTTCTTTTTGCGGTCAGTCGCCTCCGCATAAATGTCCATCGTAGTCTCAATGTTCTTGTGACCCATGACGGACTGAATCACCTTCAGATTGCTCTCCGCTTCACAAAGCCTGGTCGCAAAGGTATGTCTTAAGTGGTGGCAGGAAAAATTAGGAAGAAGAATTGGGTCCCTGCCTTCTTTCTTTGCATCCAGAATCTCTTCCGCATTGTAGCTATCCGAGATACGCTTGATAGCCCGGTTGACTGCTCCAGGGTTCGGCACTTCACCAAAGTGGTTCTGGAAAATGAATCCGCTGTAGCCGTCGATTTCCTGCAGGTTCGGTCCGTTCTCGATTTCTTCGTCCTGAAGGATCTGAAAAGCTTCCCTCACTACATCGAGCATCGGGATCGTCCGGATACCGGCTTCCGTCTTCGGCTTCGAAACACGTAACCTGCAGTCTCCTGACTCCTGAGACTTGTAGTAGACCAGGGCATGGTCGATCGTGATGATGCCTTTCTCGAAGTCCAGGTCCTGCCACCGAAGCCCAAGTGCTTCTCCAATTCTGCATCCGGTTCCAAGCAGGATCGTGAAGATCGGCCACCAGTGGACATACACGGGGTGATTCGCCATGTAATCCATGAAGGCTCTCTGCTGCTCCACTGTTAAGGCATGCCGGATGTTCCTGTGCATCCCTGTTTTCTTCTTGACCTCCGCCATCACTCCGTCCGTAGGATTCTTTCGGATGATGTCATCCCTGACAGCGAGCTGGAACGTCGGATGAAGAATACAGTGGATGGAATCCAGAGTAGTCAGTGCGAGATTTCTTTCATTCAGCAGATAAAAATAGTACTGCAATACGTCCGAGTACTTGATATCGATCAGCTTATGCTTCCCGAAATCCTCCCGGACGAAGCGGTCATACATGTAGATATATCCGCTTCTGGTATTATCCCGCAGGTTGTATTTCGTTGAAATGTACCGGTCAAACATATCATTGACCGAAGCCCTTCCCGCAGCGTAACGGTCCAGACCATCGAGCTGATCCTTGATCAGCTTCTTTTCCTTCCCCCGAAGGGACAACAGATCATTGGCGTAGATATAACGGCGCTTTCCCAGTGGATCCGTGTATGTGTAAAGATACCTGCCATCCGAGGACCTCTGAACTTCACCCTTATGAAGAACTCGGCCGCGGGCATCCTTTCTTGACTGAGCCATGTCAACCTCCTTAAAGATCAAAGAGGTGCGACTTATAAGGTTTCAGACAATTTCACATCCCTTATTATGGCTTATTGGAAACTCAATTGCAAGGAATTTCTATCAGTCGCAGCTCTTTGTAGTGCTTCGTGTTACTCTGTCTTAATGCCTTTACATTCAGGCTTCAGCAAAGCCTTCCAGATACTTTTCAAACTTCTCCGTGTTTACCAATGCGATCTTATCCACCTTGTAGACCGCACCTGCTTCATGGGCCAGCTGTCTGAACTTGCAGACTCCCATGCTGTAGAGCTGAGCCCCCTCGTTGTATCTGACGAACTTCTTTGTTCTTCCCATGTTGGCCATAATGACTTCTTTTCTTGCTCTCATTGTCTTATCCTCCGTTAGTTGTTCTCGTATTTTCTTTCCAGGTAAAGTGCTGTTGATTTACGGATGCGATTCCTGGCTCTCTTCAGCCGGTTCTTCACTCCGTCATAGGTGCAGTCTGCTTCTTCTGCCAGTTTCACAAGATCATGAGATCCGTTCAGATAGGAATCCAGGACCCTGTAATCCTGCCAGGGAAGCGTCTTGATCTGGGCTTTGACGAGAAAATAATCATCTCTCATCTCACGGATCACCTCTGCCTCCTTCCGATACTGCTCCGGACATTCGATCCCCTTCAGCTCGGCATCCATGTTTCCACTCCGGATTGCTTCCGTAAGCATGACACTGTCTACCGCTGCATTAGCTGTCGGATCACTAAAGCCGGACGTCTGCACTCTGACCCCCAGGTCTCCCCTGCTCCTGCGCTTAGCCATCTTTCTTTCATTGATGATCAGGTACTTGAGACTTTCCTCAAAGCCGTCCATGATCTCCAGGAAGTTCGGATAGTTGTCCAGGATAATCTCTATTCTTTCCTTAATATTTGCCGTGGCATATTCGTCCACGATTCTGATTGCTCCAGTTGCCATCTCCATCCTCCAGTTTCTGATGTGGTGACACCGCAGCCGCGCGCTGCTTCATGTCTATATCTGTCTGACATGGATTATATTAGGTTATCTTCGGATTTATCTCGTTACCAAATCTGTAAACTGGGTTAGCAAAGCTGTAAACTTCCGAGATCAGAAGATTCAGAAGCAGAAAATCCAGAAGTTCATTCCAAAAACTTGGATTGGATTATTTCAAAGGGTATACTGAGAGCGCAGGCAATGATCCTGCGCGGAGCGCATTTATAAGGATCACGGATTGAAAAACTGAATTCAATGCGTGAGCAAATGTTAATGAGAAATATTCTTGGATAAGATTGAAGTTGATATCTCTTCAGAAGAGAGAAAAGAGTTGTATGACAGAGCCTTCAAAATACTACCGACCAGAAAAAGACTGACTATATGGGTCTGCCTTGCTGCGATGTTCGTGATAAGTATATCGCTGATCAGGGTTAACACCAATTATTTCAGTATGCGGCTTGAAGATACTCCAAATAAGATCGTCGGAATCATTGCACTGATATTTGTTGTTGCGGCAGCTCTTCTTATGTTGCTGCTACCTCTCCTGCCCAAGAAGAGACTAATGCGAAACCTGCCTGAAAAGACGATGGTTTGTATATCCGAGAGCGAACTTCAAGTTAATCAGATTCGTGTACGCAGGCAGGATATTGTTGGGATTTTATAACTTGGTAATTTTTTATTTGCAGTAACCCGAAATGCCGGCAAATACAAGTATGTGATAGTGCCATTTCTGCCTTATGCCAAAGATCATATTTTGCAGAATCTAAGTGAATACGGGTATCCTACAATAAAGGCGATAAATTCCAACAAAGAATTTCCCTGGATGCAAAAGAAGTAATAGGTAGATAATACTTATTCCATCATCCCCACCAACCGTATATGCTCGATCGCCACTTTTCTTCCCTTCTCTGTCTTCAGGTCTTTCAGCAGTTTGATTGCCATCAGGATGTCCGGATCCATCCCATTCAGCGCTGGTTCCGTGCCATTCACAAGATAGTCCAGCGTCGTCCCGAACTCCCTGGACAGCATCTGCAGAACAGGCAGACTCACCGCCCTGCTGTTGTTCTCGTAAAAGGAAATCACGGACTTGTTATTCACCCCGATTCGGAATCCCAGCTCCTCCTGGGACCATCCCTTCTGCAGCCGCAGTGCCCGGATTCTTTCTCCCATGGTATTTGTATTGATCTTTGTGTTCTTCTGATTCATTTCTGCACCTTTTCGGTGCCTTCCAGAACGGAAGCCTTCCGGAAAAGAGTGCAGGAATACCAGAGGGCGAGATTTTCCCCGAAAAATGGGTACAAAAAAGGAACCTGCAAAACGCATCTGCATGAAGCCTGAAGATGTCCATAACATCTCTTCAGGTCAGCTTCCGTTTTGCAGGCTCCTCTTTACATTTTTAAGTCGCACAGCTGGCGCTTCATTTTCTCTACGCGCTCAGCCCGGGCACATTGATATGCCCAACCGTATAGTTCAGCTCTTGGCAAAAACTCTTGATTTCCTGCGCCCTGCTCCTCCGTATCGTCTTTTCACGCCGGTGGCCTCTGTACTGCACTTCCAGTGTAAGCTGCAGTTCTTCTCCAGAGACCGGCGGCCGGTTCAGCAGCGCCCGCAGAAAATCTCACTCTATGAAATTGTCTTAAATGCTTAATGCCTTATCCCAGGAACCTCCTGTCCTCAGGATGCAGGTATTCTACGGTCCTCTGCTCAGGACCTCTTCCCATACTCCATCCTCTTCTCAGCCACCATCGAAGTGCTATGGTTGCTGGTACCGCTCCTGCTGATCCGGTCATAATGAATCAGCCACAGGCACTGCTCATTCTCCTGTCCCGGATCTGCCTCGCTCCTTGTCTCGCTTCTCCGGTCCATAAACGTTGTCACCTTCCCCTTCCTGATAATCACAACCATCTGCCGGCCGCACTTAGGACAGATCACCCTCGTGCAGCAATCTCCCTTGGTTTCCTGAAGGAATGATCCACAATAGCAGCAACTGGCAATGTAGCCCATTCTGGATTCCGTCTCTCTCATAATCAGATCTTCCCTCCGTTTTCGATCCAAAACCAACGTTACTTCCAGAAAGAAGAAAGGGAAAGAACTCCCTCCTGAATTCTTCCGCACCGGCTTTTCCGACGTGCTGCCAAACACCACACAATGCGGAACGGCAGATATGGTCATCGGCTTACCTTAAAGCCTTGATCACATCGACAGCTACACCCTGGATCTCGCATTCTGGGACGATCAGGTCCTTCATGCTCTTATTCTCCGGATGCAGCCGAATGCAATGGTTCTCCTGATCCCGATAAAACCGCTTCAGCGTGTTCTCATTATCGACAAGAGCAACAACGATATCGCCATCTTCGGCATCCTTTGTCTGCCGGATCAGGACGAGATCCCCGTCACTGATACCTGCATCGATCATGGACGTACCGTTTGCCCTTACGATATAGAAGCTCCCTCTGCCAAACAGGGAGACCGGCAGCTGCACGTATTCCTCGATATGCTCTTCCTCCAGGAGAGGACTGCCACAGGAGACAGAACCGAGGATCGCCACACTTGTCAGTTCCGTGCTGGCTTTTTCGGTCCTGTCCGTGATGATCTGCCTTCCATCATACCGGATCAGCCCCTTTTCATTCATGGCGACCAGATACTTGTAAGCAGTTCCGCGGGCAATCCCGACAGCATCAGCGATTTCCGTCGTAGACGGAGAACGGCGGCGGTTCAGAATGAATTTCTCAGCATAATCCTTAATCGACTGCATGATGACTTCGGATTTATGTCTCATTACGCCGCTCCTTTCTAAAGGAAGCAGTTTGCTTCGCTTCCTGATTTTCATTATATTTGATTCGTTTCAGGTGTCAAGAACATTTGTTCTAAAAGCAATGAGCTGGGAAATATTACTCCCAGCTCATACAATCTTGGATCATTCAGTTTCTCATTCTCAATCCCGGAGCGCATCCTCCAGCATCTGGCGGTACTGCTCCCTCACCTGCTCCAGTCCGATGATCCGGACATCACAGCCGAATTGAAATAGCCAGCTGAAAAAAGTACAGCTTACGGATACTTTTATTTTCGCAGTAAAGTATCCTTCTTCTGCAGGCAGGACCTCGAAATCCGTGCCGAAGTGATCCACCAGCTGCTTCATCATGGGCTCTCTGCAGGAAAGCTCCACTTTCTGCAGCGTGCCGTCATACATCCTGAAAACCTTATTCGCAAAATCCGAAATCCGGTAATTCCTAGGCTTCGGCAGGCTCTTCTCTTTCAGAATCTCCAGGTTCACGATCCGGTCAATCCGGAACGTCACAAGGCCCTGATGCTTCTCGGAATACCCGATCAGGTAATACTTGTCATCATTCCAGAGGCAGTCGTAGGGACTGTTCGTGTAAACTTTGCCGCCATTCCGGAGGACTTTCCGTCGCCTGGAATCGTATTCCGCGTACTGAAAACTGACCTGTCTCTTCTGCTTTATTGCAGAGTTCAGCGTGTCAATCGTGTAATAGATCCTTGTCACCGGCGCTTTGATCCTCTCGCCGATCGTAATGCGTGGCTCCAGGTCCTCCTTATGCCATACGCTCACCTGTGAGGACAGCTTGTCGATCAGCTTCCGGCTCTCCCTTGCGGAAATAAATCTTGATGACGCCACCGCATCGATCAGGAGCTTCAGCTCCGGCAGCTCGAATTCCCTGCCGCCGATGAAATATTCGTTTCCGCGGTGCTTCTCCGTAATAATATCGATGTCGAAATCTTCCTTCAGAACATTGATATCATCGTAGAGCGTCTTCCGATCAACCTGATGACCGGCGGACTCCAATACTGAAAGCAAATCCGGCGTTGTGACCAGATGCTGATCATCCGTATTCTGCTGAAGATACCGGAGCAGGAACAGCAGACGGCCTTTAGTATTTTTGTTCTTCATTCTTTGCATTACTCCGTGATCCGATAATGAGCGACCATGCCGTCTCGTTTCTCCAGTATGTCCTCTTCATAAGAATTCTGAAATGGGTCATTATGATGGAAAACATAAGGCACGCCGTCCTTATTCCTCCTGTCTGAAATGACTCCTATGTGATTATTGAAGATCACGATGTCTCCACCATGCCATGCTTCGATGTCAGAGAGATCAGTGGTCAGACTGACCGCATTGTTCTTAAACCAGACCTTCAGGTTCTGCATCCTGCGGAAATCAATGTTCTTATCCGGGTTCTCAATATTGTATTCCCCTGGATGCGCTTTGATATCTCCCTAATGACACATGGCTATAGCAGTGATGTTACGGATATGTCACGTTATATTTCACATTGCAGCTCTACTTCTACGGCGATGTGGTCATCCATTTGAAAAGTATTAAACTGATCCGATAGGTACTTCTATTCGATCTCTTGCAACGCAAACTCCATTTTTCACAAGAAAACATTCAACATAATGAGGACCGGCAAAGTCGGTGTGCTCCTTGTGGTGAGAGTCATTTGTTTTGTCTATGGAACCACGAATCATATTCTTTCTTTCAGCTTCAGAACCAACATTTCTGACTTTCCACCATATATCATAGGGACGGGGACAGTTAGTTGACGAAATATAAAAATCAAGTTTCTTGTTATGTCGTAGGAGTCCTTTATGTGTTCTTAACAGGAAAGGCCTCCACCCATCTTGAGTAACTTTACAGTCTATTCGTAGACTGTAGCGAATATCAACAGGTACAAGCTCTTCTATAAATTTTTCAGAAGGTGCACCTCTGTCAAAAGTTTTCAGTATACGCTGTGAATATCCTGCGCTCCGATTCGTTTGCTCTTCAGCCTTAGGGAAATCACTCCCAAGCAATTCCCGAAGCGTGTCATTTATTTCAGGAGTGGCATTTGTCGTCCCTTCAAGTTTGTCATATGCTTTTTCCGCCTTGGAAACAAAGGCTCCGTTATCGGTATTGCTAACCTGCTGGTTGCTTCCAACAGCAAGCCAATAGCTTTGATCTGGATTCTGATTTTCGAGATACTTATACAGATCTGTCAGAATCTTAAGGTAATCATCTGTAGAGCTATCTTTGAAGTCTTCATTTTCCTGAAAAAAGTTATATATCAGTGTGTCTATCAGCAGCCCGCCCATCTCAAATCCGATGGTATTTTTCCAGCTTCTCAAGATATGGCAGAAATCATAATACGTTCCGTTAGAATCAGAATTGCAATTCTCACATTCATCTTGTTCGCTCAAAGGATCTGTGTATTTCCAACTGCCACCATCATGAGTATCCGGATACTTGAATCTATCATCGGACTGTTTAAATCCGGGCACCAATTCGACGGTATATTTATTAAAGGCAATAACAACGACCTGCCCGTCTCCACTAATATCTGAATTTGGATATCTTTCCTGAACTGCTTTTTTAACGTCTTGAATTAGCGCTGATTGACCATTACTCTTATAATTATCATACTTTTTATAAACACTGTTTGGCAGATTAAATAGGATATCCAAATCACTGCTTCCGGCAATAGCAGTTTTACGACCAATGGAACCAACAATATACATGTGTGATTCTGAGTCGCCATCGAGTTCGTAATAGTAATTATTCAGTTTTTTTGCGATATCACCGGCTGTACTCTCCATGTCCGAAAGATTATCCAGCCGGATAGCTTTACAAAAATTCTCGAAGTCTTTTGATAATGACACGCCTTAATTTATTCCCCCTCTTAATGCTGGTGGCAGAAAATGGTCAATCTCATCCTCGGTGTATGTATATTCGTTATTGCTTTTCAAAGCAAAGGTAGCCTCATGGACTGCCTTATCCGTTGTTGATGGAGCATCGACATACAGCCCGGATTCCCGCAGCACATAACTATGTAGATTGAGAGTTACTTCATCTCCTGCGCTGCCAGCGGCGGCTCCACGCCGAGATCGCGATATATTTGTTCCTGCTTCTTTAGGACTTCGCCCTGAATTGCTGCCTTTCCGGGTTCCCGGAAGCATTCGATGACATCGAGCTCATCAAGAAGTTCCTGCATCGTATACCTTGAAAATAATCCTGTTTCCTCCATCTTTTTCTTGATGTAGGAAAGGTAAATCAGTGCCACAAATTCAACAAAAAACTTGCCTTCCAGTGAACTTTCGGAAGAAGTTAATGTTCTGCGCAGGTTTAGACGCTCCTTGATGTTCCGGAAAGCTTTTTCGATGACATCGCGCATCCTGTATAGACGGAGTGCCGTGACCGGATCTTTCACTTCGTTACTGATCAGGACAAAGAATCCATATCTCTCTCGGACGGAATCCATGACTTCCTGCTTGTAGGAAAGAGAGATTCCTCTAGAACGGCAGGCCGGAGTTTTCTCCGAAGATCAGGGCCAGATTGATCTGCAAAAGCTTTTCCCCATCCTTGTTCCTGCCGTACTTGACCTGCCTTAGGCTCTCGGAATAACTGGATACAGAAGTGCTGTCATACGCCCAGTATTCCTCATCGGTCAACTTTTCCAACGCCCGGTGCAGCTCATCTTCAGCCAGCTTGCGAGGTACGGCATCCTCCACACTTTCACCGGCATCCGAAAATTGTCCGGCATTGTCATCTATCAACCGATCCAGAGAATCCTCCCGGCCGGGAATGATCTGCTGCACAGTACCGTCCTCGGCCAGTATGGTCCGCTCCGTCTTCAAATTCATCTCAAAATAACGCATCTTGCGATCACCCTGCATATAGACCTGATAGACCTTCTCGGAAACCTCAATGAACTGACCGTTGACCCATAGTTTCCTTTTGTTATCATCCATTTAGCACCTCCAAATCGCGTGAAAACCTTTGGGCTTCGCACGATTCGGAGGGCTGCGGCAGTGGAAATGATGCTGCCTTCTGTATATGAAAAAACACCCGCACCACAACCTGAAAAGGCGTGATACAGGTGCATAGAAGCCATTTAATTCATGTTTATACTGAACTAACAGTTCAGCTTGTGACGCATAGGAGTACCGGGCGGCGCAAGCGCTTTTTTTAACTGAGTCGCCCTGTTAGTCAGCCGATGGAAAAACAGCTGCTTTTAATGAGCTGAGTATGGTCAAAATGAGACCAACGCATAACAAGACCCTCCTATCGAAGTTTTGACAGGGCGGTCTTGCTTTTATCTCTCAAGATTTGAACTGTTATACCATCTATAATTGAATTCTCATGCCATTATCAACCGGGCAGAAAAGGATAAATTATAGATGGAGGTGAACTGAGAGTGCATATTAATCCTGAATCGCCGGGCCATATCGTCAAATCAGCACGAGAAAGAGCCGGAATAAGCATTGAAGAACCGGCGGAAAAGCGGGTATCTCCGAACGCTATCTGTACCGGATCGAGAACGAAGGGAAAAGGCCAAGTTATAATGTTCTCTATCGGATGATCCGGACATTGAATGTTTCTGCCGATATTTTCTTCTACCCGGAGAAGCGGACTGACAATACCGAGGTCGATCACCTTCTCCGTATGCTCTGCAATGCAGATGAGAGGGCCTTGGAAGTTATCAAGGCCACTGCAACGGCCCTTATCAATACCGCCCCTGAAAAGCAGCTGTGAGGCTGCTTTTTTGTTTCTGGCTCTCCATAGCCTTTTTCATAAGCAAACCGTCTCCGTATAAATGAAATGAGCCGACGATCACAGTCATAGACTGTTGATCATCGGCTCTGCGTCTTAGCGTCTGGCTCTTTGATGATAGTAATATTACCCTGTATTAGATTGATAAGTGTTTCCTTGCGGCACTTGGGGCAAAACAACGGAAAGTTCTTTAACTCTGTATCCTTGCGGATTTTTGTCCTGGTCTTTCCGCCGCAGATGGGGCAAAGAATCCACTTTGACCCCTTCATGAAAAACTCTGTTCGTTCCCACTCAAAAGATTTTCTGACTGAATTGTACGCATGCTCCACCATCCTTTCTGTTTGAAAGCTCGACTCTGCCGCCAAGCTGGTGTACCAACTGTTTTAACGTATACAGCCCCAGGCCGGAGTGGCCTTCGCCGCTTTGTCGGGCTTCGTCACCCCGGTAAAATCGTTCCGTTGCGCGCTCTAAATCCCTTTTGCTGAATCCGCACCCCGTATCACACACCCGATATGTGATGGCTTTTTGATCTGCGGAAGCGGAGATCAGGATTTTCCCATTTGCAGGCGTGTAGCGCAGACTGTTGGATACGAGATTATCAAAGATGCGATCCAGCTTGTCCGTATCAAGGGAATATGCACCATATATGCTGGCATCATCACACAGCTCAATTGACACGGCTTTTTCCTTCGCCTGTAATTCGTAATGCTTTACTTTCCGGGAGAGGAATTCATATAAATCCACCTCTGTGAGTTCTAGTTTTTTTCCGGCCTGCTCGGACTCGGAAGCGGCCTGCATTTGCTGGACGAGGTTGCTGCATTTTTGGGCGTTTTCCTCAATGACAGACAAATACCGCTGTGATCTTTCCGGATTCATGTTTTTACTGTCCAGCAGGGATTCTGTGTAAGCCAGAACAATGGAAATCGGGGTCTTTAAGTCATGCGCCAATGCCTCAACCATCTCCACACGCTCCCGTTCCATTTCCCACTGAGTGGAAAGGGAAGTTTTTAATTCCTCCTGCATCTCGGAAAAAGCAGTACAGAGTTTCCCCAATTCGTTTTCTGAATAATAGTGGATCTCGAAATCCAGATCCTTGTCCTTTATCTTTCCTGCCGCCTCCATTAAAAGCTGCAAAGGCCGATTGATCCGCTTAATGAACTGCTTGGAAAACAACATTGTAAACAGGATGATATATAATACAGGTGAAAACAGGGCGACGGCAATCACGCCCAATACCCATCGGCCGCCGCTGCCTGAAGCGGATATTTTCACCTCATAAACGAGGGCAACGGCACCCTCCATTTTCCCGTCCTCGCCCGTAAGCGGGATCACATGCAGGTATGTATTCTTATCCGAATAGACCTCTGTGGTGTTCAGATGGTTAATCAGGTCTGCTTCCGAGGAGAAGATCGGGTCGGTATTTGTCCCATAGAGGACGGCTGCGCTGCTGTCAACGACCTGATAGGAAATGCCGTCACCTTCGATGGAATTCTTCAGCCCCATCTCATTTTCCTGGGACAGTAATCTTGTGTTTTCACCGCGCACATACTGATCGATGGACGGAATCTGCAGTTCATAATAGTTTGCCGGGTAAATGCCCCTGTTCTGTTCCATCAGATACAGGGCGGCGGCAAGGGACCATGTGATCAGCGTGGCCACGATGGATGCGACGGCGATCCATGTAACCGTCATACGGAAGCCGCCGACAAGAGATTGTTTTTTCATGCGCTCACCACCTCCTATATGCGGTTCCATTTGTAGCCGATGCCCCATACCGTGGAAATATACTCCGTATCAGGGGATACCTCGGAAAACTTCTTCCGTATTTTTCGGATATGCTCCACAACGGTATAGGAGTCTCCTTCTAAGTCGTATCCCCATACTCTTTCGTAGATATGTTCCCTGGAAAAGACCTGACCGGCATGGAGCGCCAGAAGCTCAACGATGTCATACTCCCGTTTGGACAGGGGGATCGCTTCCCCACTGATTTTTACGCTATGCTCCAGCAGGTCAATGCCGAGTTCATTGAAGTACAGCTTTGTGCGCTTCTTTTCAGCGTTGATGTATTGCGACCGCTGTTCCCTTCGGAGGTTCGCGTCGATCCTTGCCAGAAGCTCCCTGAGCCCGAACGGTTTGGAGATATAATCGTCCCCGCCGAGTGTCAAAGCGCGGATTTTATCACTCTCCGCCTGCTTTGCACTCAGGAACAGGATGGGGCATAACAGCTCGTCACGGATTTTCCGGCAGACCTCAAATCCGTCCATCTCCGGCATCATAATATCAAGGACAATGAGCTCCGGCTGCTTTTTCGCAAGGGACACGCCGTCTGCTCCGTTATAGGCTGCCAAAACCTGATGACCCCGCGCCTCAAGCTCGTCCTGCAGGAGCGTAACCAGCTCTTTTTCATCGTCAATAATCAGTATCTTACTCATTTACTATCAGCTCCTTTTTACTGCTGCTGACATACAGGTTACGCCGGATCATCTGCACAAGTCAAGTCTGCGGCCGTCAGCCGGCCGTATATTCGGCCAGTTTGAACACGATCCCGCCTGATCCGCCATCCTGGTATTGATACAGGATACGGGTTTCTGTAGAGAACCAGAGCGTTGTTTCTCCAAAGGATACCTTAAAGCATTCTGCCTCGCCATAGGGAACCGAGATAGTTTCCGTTCCCTCGTATTTGATCTTCAGCATGGAGATGCTGGCAGTCAGGGGAATGGTGTCGTTCAGCTTGTAGGTTTTCCCGTTCTCATAGAAGACGGCACCTAAAATGACCATGAGAGATTCGTTATCGTAATAGGCGGCTGGCAGGGAAACCGTTTGATTCGAAGATTTCGCCCCGTTTGTTTCCACCTCCCAGCGGTCTGAATATTTCGTACTCACCTCAAATTTTTCATAAGGGGCCGCTTTGTTGTAATAGGAGGAAAGGGGCATGAGCGTGTCCATCGCTATCGTGACGCCGCTCTTGATCACTGTTTCGTCCTCATAGCTCTTTGTTTTCTGAATATCGCAGGTCTGGGCGGTCAAGTCCACGGTGATGTCAATTTCTGCAGTACCGTATTCATTGCCTTTGCTGTTGTAGATCACATAGGAAGCCGTTTGGTGTGCCGCCCACGGTATCGTTTCAATCACGGGCAGAGCTTCCGCGTTTGGATCGCTCTGCTTTGTTTGCAGGTTCTGAACGGCACAGCCGCTTAAAAGCAGGGTGCAGCAAAGTGTAAAAACCGCAACATACCCGAAAAAGTTCTTATTCATAATGCTTTCTCCCTTCCCATTTGTTAAACCAGATTACTCCGCCAACATAACAAGCGATCAGGCAGATCAGGACGGCAGCTGTGCCAATGATAAGCTGCTGCAAAACAGCGCCCGATGATATTTCCGCCGGAGGCATATTCATTCCGGCAGTAAATCCCAAGTAGGCTCCCGGCAGCTTTGCCAGCCGGAACGGCCACGCCCAGGGAATGAACATCCAGACTTTATCGCCAAGTACGGTTGTTCCAATGATAGCAGCCGTCACAAGGCCGCCCATTCCGATGCCGATAGACGCTCCCGTTCCCCAGCTAAAACTCAGCCACAAATGGAGCGCCATAAGCGGCAGGGTCCCGAAAAGTTCGAGGATCATTGCAAAGATGAACATGACCCATCCGTTCACGGTTCCCGGAGAAGCGATACTCATCCCGATACAAAATACTATCAGGGCAATCACTGTACTGACCGTATTGCAGAGAAACAGCGTCCAAAACTTTCCGGCGTACAGGGATCTTCGGGGAATGCTTGTGCTGAGATACCCTGTGAAGTTACCGGCCAGTTCTTCTTCCTGGACGATGAAAGCCGCAAGAATGCTGATAGCCAGAGGAACAACGAGTGCAGCCCAAGCGATGAAATATCCCTGAAACACATAGATTTCTTCCAGGTCGCTTCGCATGGATATATATACTACTCCTGCCAGAGAAAACAGGACAGGAACCAGAAAGGTCAGCCAACGGATCGCCGTCCGCTTTGTTTTGGTCCATTCAGATGACAATACTGAAATCATTTCAACTCCTCCTTTGAAACCACAATGCGGTGAGGCCGGTCACTACGAAAAAGCCGACAACGGAAAGGATGATCCCGACAGGCAGGACAGATGCATCCAAGAGCGGATCGCCCGCCTCCAACATGACACCATTTGGATCTAATTGCAGGACAGGACACATCATGCGCGTCCCCCAACTCCACGGAAGTATAAACCACCATGATTTTTTAACGACGAACATACCTGCGATCAGTCCGGCAAAGCCTACCCCCATGCTGGCAAACATGCCTTTCCACGTCGCAGCCCATAGCTGGATCGGGATGATCGCAAGGCACGAGAGCCACGCAAGGAAATCTGCGGTAAAGATCGTTTTCCACGGAATATCCCATTTCCCATCGGTGATCGTGATCAATCCGGAACAGATCGTCGCTACAAAGAGGATCAGCGTTGCGATGAAAGTAAATATTACCATAGCGGTCACTTTGTTGACCCAAATCTGTCCGGGAGAATACGCATGTGCGCGTAAGCTGCGATAATTGCCGGCCTTCCTTTCCTGCATATCGATCAGATATGCGAATAAGGCAATGCCAAGAGGCAGGAATACGACCGTCCAGATATTGAATACCATCGTATTCACGTGTTCCCAGCCTCGCACAACATCCTTCGGCATGAGCCAGATGCTGGGCATCGCCTGAAGGACAAAGAACAGGGGAAGCAGGATCACAAGTTTCTTTGTGAAGGTTCTTCTATATTTCAACAGTTCAGACCGTAACCCATTCATCTGCGCGCACCTCCTTTGATCACCTCCATGAAGAACGCCTCCAGATCCTCGTCCCGGTTTGGTGTCCCCTGGAACATCAGCTGCCCTTTATTGATGATGCCGATCTCATCCACGACCTGCTCCACCTCGGAAAGAATGTGGCTGGAAAAGATCACTGTCATTCCTTTTTTCGGGAAGGTGGCAATCAGTTCACGCAGTTCCTGGATGCCTACCGGATCAAGCCCGTTGGTCGGCTCGTCCAGTATCAGCAGAGAGGGATCATTCAGCAGGGCAATGGCGATCCCAAGCCGTTCCTTCATGCCGTGTGAGAATTGGGAGGCACATTTGCTGCCGGTGTCCTTCAGATCGACGGTTTCCAAAACCTCGTAGATTTTATCTTTCGGGACGCCCAACAGTTTTGTGTGAACAAGCAGGTTTTCCTCGGCTGTCAGGTTTCCATATAATGCAGGCTCCTCGATCAGCGAGCCGATTTTGGCAAGATGCTCCCGCTTCCAAGGCTCTCCATCAAAGAGGATTTCCCCTTTTGTGGGACGGAGCAGACCCAGGATCAGCTTCAGGGTGGTGGATTTTCCCGCACCATTAGGGCCAAGCAAACCATAAATGGTATTCCTCTTGATTTCCAGCGAAACACCGTTCACAGCAAACTGCCCGGAGAAGTTTTTCGTCAATTCTCTTGTTTCAAGGATATTGTCTCTCATCGTATGAACCGTTCCTTTCTTGCAAACTATAGTTTTTTGTTTACAACCACAGGATACGGGACAATTATCAAGAAACTATCATGATTTCAAAAAAGTTGAAAAGGGTATAAAAGCGCGGCGGCTAACCCGGAAAAGTCGGGAAAGCCGCCGTTCAAGAAAAGGTTACTGAAACTTCCCACATGGGAAATGTCTGTGAACCTTGAGAACTCAATAGTTTAGCCGATAAAAAAGCGTAAGCCCCCATGCTTTGGTATAATGGATTCGACGAAAAAACAATCACACCTTGGAGGGCTTGCGCCATGTTTATTGTACCATCTGAAGCCGGAAATAAACAGGAAATTTCTAACTCAATCTCACGATTTATCCATGCTTTCAAAGTCGGCTCCCTCTTGAAGAAATGCAACTGCAAGAAGGAGAAAGGCATTCCCTTCATGAAGCTGTTCACCTACATTCTCTGCAATGTTTTCCGTGACAGGAGTATGTACATGCAGAAGAAAACGGGAAGCTTCAGGGAGGATTTTTCCAGGAATACCTACTACCGTTTCCTCCGCAGTGCCCGTTCCAACTCTTTCATCCCGATCAACTTTTCCCTGTTAGCTTCTTCGAAAGAAGAAAACATCCTGGGAGAGGTGAAGTCTTACGACAGGCGCTCACTTGCAGGAAAGAGAAGAATCATGGCACAGCGCAAAGGAACGGACGTCATGATCCAACTAATTGATGAAGCCATGAAGGCTGGTCATAAAGCCGGATACGTGCTCTTCGACAGTTGGTTTTCCAATCCCCATCAGATCGTAGAACCGAAGGATAAGGGTCTGGATACAATCGCCATGGTCAAGATCAGCTCCAGGATCAGCTATGAGTTCAACGGTGAGCGCCGCAACATCAAACAGATCTACAACAGCTGTAAAAAGCGTCGTGGCCGTTCAAGATATCTTCTGTCTGTTCCTGTAAGGGTTGGACAGGATAAGAAAGACGGTCACTCTGTCGATGCCGGGATTGTCTGCGTCAGAAACCGTATAAACCGGAAAGACTGGCTGGCCCTGATCTGTACGGATATGTCCCTGCGCGAGGAAGATATCATCAGGATCTATGGAAAGCGATGGGATATAGAGGTCTTCTTCAAAACCTGCAAGAGTTTCCTTAACCTTGGCTCCGAGTATCACGGACTTTCCTACGATGCTCTTACTGCCCATGTGGCGCTGGTGTTTACCAGATATATGCTGATGTCGGTCGCAAAACGCGATGATGAAGACGAGCGCACTCTTGGAGAGCTGTTCTATTTCATGGTGGATGAAGCAGCGGATATCACGTTCAGCCAATCCATGAAGATCCTGCCGGACGCCATGCCGGCAAGTATAAGGACAGTCTTTCAGGCTTCTGAAGAGCAGATCAACACATTCATGAACGATTTCATCAGCCGGCTTCCGGAATATATGCAGAAATCTCTTCCGGCAGACACGGCAGCATAAAATGATAATTTTTGGCAGTTAAACTATTGAGTTTTCAATGTGCAAGCCCACTTTTGGTGTGGGAAGTTTGAGTACATAACTAAAAGCAAATCAAGCACAGATACTCGGTTTTATCAGTATTTATGCGGCTTTGCGGCACTTATCATAGTGATATCCTAGTGTGGAATCGCGGGAATGCAGGATACAGCTTATTAAGAT
>ERZ773076.268-NODE-268-length-28895-cov-73.486755_pt1 | contig 28895 bp, 46 predicted proteins | sample MGYA00580613_ERZ773076 | MGnify/ENA primary metagenome ERZ773076 (study PRJEB29015, sample SAMEA2738005) | human oral metagenome | biome: human oral; feature: human-associated habitat; material: dental | place: China | collected 2057 ...
TATATTACAAATATGTTCGGCACCTTCAGCGCTTGCGCATCTTTTAGTTTCCTGCTCTTATGGTGCGCATCTTTTCTTTTTGTCGAGGATGACCGTTCCCCAAAGGTAGTACGTTTTAGACGAGCGATGCTCATTGCATTCGTTGTGTTCGTAACCCTATCCTTAACTGCTTACTCTCTAAAATATTTATTAGCTCCTGACGTCATTTTCATTCAGACTGTTTTGAGTAATTTTAAATAGTAATGGTCATTCAATGACACAATCGACAAAAATTATTTCGAAAATGTAGAAAGCGTGATGTCATGAAACTAATATTTGAAAAACCTTTGATTAAGGCTAAAATCAGAGCTCGCGTCAATCGATTCATCTTTATCGTCGAACTGAACGGTCAAGAAGTCGAAGCCCATTGTCCAAGTGGTGGAACAATTGCTGGAATCAGCCGTAAAGATTTTAAAGACATCGAATGTTTGATGAGTGACCATGGGACTGACACTGGTCGAAGAACGCAATATACTGTTGAAGCCATCAGCTTAGATGATGGTCTGACTTACGCAGGAATTAACCAGACTAAGTCCAATCGTTATGTAGAGTATTTCTTACAAGAAGATAGCGTTAAGACCATCTTACAAATCACAGATGAAGTGAAGCGAGAAAAGAAACTCGGCAACAGTCGGATTGACTTTAAAGCGGGTGACTGCTACATAGAGGTCAAAACAATGGTCGCTGACTACTATTGCACAGCTTCACCTAGGCTAGCCGCATTAATGAGAAAACAGCATCCTTCGATAGAACGAATGCAAAAACATGTAAGAACTCTAACAAACGAAATCAACGCTAACAATTCTAGAGCAGCAATTATTAACGTGTTTCAGTACGATGCTCCGACGTTTGAGCCCCCAGTCAATGAACCAGTTTACGCAGAGTTCGTAGAAGATTTGAAGCTGGCTAAAGCAGCTGGGCTCCATCAATATCAAATGAATATTCAAATCACTGAAACTTACGCTGAGTTGATATCATTCAAAGAAAACGAAGTAATTTGATACCATTTAGAAAGGATAGCCAAAATGACTGAAGAAGAATTAGACCGATATATTAGTAGGAAATTAGGGTTTGTTCGCGCTAGTTTTCTGAATTTCTCCGATTTTCGTGATTTACGAGCCCGTTACCGTTGGATAGGTGAAAAATTATTTGATACAGATATCTCATGTGGCCCTTGTTTTTTGACTTGTGGGGCTTTTATTTTATTTGCTTTAGACCCGAGTGTAGAAAGATTGCGTCATATTCAAATGACACCAGCTCAGGAACATGTTAGGATGTTTGAAAAACTTGTCAAATCAAATCAACATCTACCATGGGAGGATGTTTACGACTATTTTGATGAGACACGTTATTATCAATTTAACGTTTTAAGAGATGTTTTGATAGAACATCGTGACAAATTGCTCAGAATTGATGTTGATAGTTTTCCAAAAGGTCGCAGATTAATTGTTCACCAAAAGGTGCCAAATCATGTCGTAAAAGAATTATTGAATCAAAAGTTGCGAGAAGTTGGTCGGTATATTGAGTATATGACTAAAAAAGAAATTGCAACTGCAATCAGTCGTTATCGTTGGTTTGGGGATGAGTTATTCGACATCTATGACGGTCATCCCATCTCTATATTTCGACATAGGGACACAAGATTTTTAGTGCAAATGCTCTATCCATCCATTTCACCTTCTGAGTCTCAATTTATGGCGCCTCCTACACTATCATTTAGAAGACCTACCATGACAGGGGATGAGAAGATTAAATATGATACTCCAGAACCGAACAGACCATGGGGTCAAATTTGGGGGTACGTAGAAAGCCACCCAACATCTGTCCACGATGATACGCGAACTGCACTTAAATGGCAATTGCATCATCAATTTTCTTACGATATAATTTAGAAAGGTAGGTATCCTCATGGTGAAATTAGTTAGGTTACCAATAAATGAATTAAACCATCGACAAGCCTTGCGGCAAAAATATTTCGAAGACCCTAATTATCGAAGATGGTCAGATATTGTAACAGGTGGTATAAATGATTTGTCCTATAAATCCTGGAGTGATGACCTTTTATTTGATTATTTCATTACTGGTCAATCGACTGGACTGTCAAATCTCTCAACAATACAAAACCATTTGAAAAATAGTTATAAATTACCTATTAATTGGTCTAATTTTTACGCCTATTTTGATGAACAATTAAATGACCCTGAAAATCGGTATATTGAAGAATTAACACAACTACTCATTAGCGACAATGATGGTCATCGTTCAAACATTAAAGGTTTGTTGGATAAATATCGAGATAAAATTTTTAGTTCATATGACTTGATTTAGAAAGGTAGGTAGCATCATGGTAAGAACTGTCGACGGGGAATTGCAATATAGACGAGCTCTACGACGAAAATATTTAGAAGACCCGCATTATCGTAGATGGTCGGATGTTGTACCTGATGGAATCTATGGGCAACAATATATGACATGGCGAGATGATAGGTTATTCGATTATTTGATTACCAATCAAGTAGCCACACAATCCAATCTATCAAAATTAAAAACGCATTTACGCGAGGGTCACAAATTACCCATTAACTGGTCTAATTTTTATGCCTATTTTGATGAACGATTAAATGACCCGGATAATCGATTCGTCGATGAATTGACTCAAATAATCTTTTATGATTATTCAGGGCAACGATTTACCGCCCAAAAGCTATTAGACCAGTATCGAAAATATCTTAATAACACATATGACATTATTTGAAAGGTGATAGCTGACAACATGAGAACTGGAGACTACGTTTATGTTAAGAGCGAAAACAAATTTGCTCATATTATCTTAGTCGATAATAGAAGTAAAACTGTTAGATTAGACATTGACAATGGTAAAGATTATTGGTTCTACAATCAGATAGTAGCAATTGATAAATCAGAAGAGCTTGATGTTGGGGACAAGGTCATGATAAAGAAACCAACTCAAACACAATTAGCTACAAAAGAGTTCACATGGAATGAACGACAAAATCAATATGTCGGTCGTATTGCAACAATTACTGAAACATGGAACAATACCATTTCATTGGATATAGATGATGGTGAAAATAAATGGCATGAATGTTGCCTAATAAGTTTAAACGATTGATGAGAATAATATAATACGATTTGAAAGGCGAAGGGAAATGACAAACGAATTAATTTCTAATTTATTACACAATTTAAAACATCAGCATAAATATGAACCGAAACATCAAAATGAGAAAGACAATCGTTTCGAAATGCGGTTTTCGAAATGTCGGTTCACCATCAATACGGATACGATGCATCTAGAAGCTAGTATTCTGATTGATTACGATTTGACATTTGACATGGACAACGTACATTATTTGCTCAATAAGGGTATTACCAATTGGTATATTTACAAGCATTTTTTGAAATTCTCATACCGACCAATTGATGAAGAAGATTTGCAACAAACTTTGATTAACTTACTTGAAACCTACGAATAGTAAAAAAGGACCTTACTATCTCGAAGATAGCACTCATCCAAAAACCCTCATCAAAATTTCTGATGAAGCATTGGAACAGATGATATCAAAAGAATATATTACCAGGATATGATATAATTTAAAATAGGGACTAATTTGTTAGTTCCTGTTTGTTTAGGAAAGGAAACCATCATGAATGAACAAGAATTAAGAAATTATTTCGGGGATAGGTACCCAACAAGCTTGGTATATCAACGTCGTTTGAAAGAACGATTGGAACTATTCCCCGGGGCACTTGAGGTATATCAACCTGATAAACAATCCCTCATCCATGACCGAAACAGTTGGTTTTTAGTCAGTCAACTAATGCCCGAACTTGTCATTGATTATGGGTCATCCCCAGATAGACACTTGGAGGACTTTATTGGTAGTGATAGGGCTCACACCGCAGATTGGACATCCGTTTATAAATTTTTTGATTTATACATGCAGTGTGGTGACGAATACGGTGAAGAATTAGTCGATATTTTAACCACACATCGTGACGAATTGTTGGGTGGTTATGATATCATCTAAATTTATCAACAACATCATTTAGAAAGGTGAATATATATATGCGAACTCTGGAACAAGAACTAGAATTAAGAAAGCGACAACGCGAATCCTATTTTGAAAACCCGCAATATCGTAAGTGGTCAGACATTTCTTCTGTATACAATATCTATGCCGATTGTTCTGAGATGGGATTTATCGCTTACTACTTACTGGGTGATTGCGATACAATCATAACTCTATCAGCTGTTCGCGCACAACTCGAAAATGGTAAACAACTACCCATTAATTGGGACGCCATCTATGACTATTGCGATGAGCGTTACAACGATGATGATAACTACCTTCTGGAAGAATTTTATCACGGACTTCGCGACTGGGACACCATGAATAGTCAATCACTGATAGCGCTTCTTAGCGAGTATCGCGAAAAACTTTTGCATTACCCATATGATATGGTTTAGAAAGGATAAATATGAGACATAGAGGACCCGAAGCGGATTACCGCGCCAAAAGGCGGGCACACTATTTCGAAGACCCATCTTATCGAAAATGGTCAGATTTTGTGCAATTACACAACAATAGATATGGAAATTATCGTGAACGCGCTTTCCTTAAATATTACTTGTGTGACAGATGTAGTGATGACGAACGATTCTTATCAAACCTTCATGAAATATTGAAAAACGGCAAATTACAACCCATTCATTGGGAAGCCTTTTATGCCTATTTTGATGAACGGTTAAATGACCCGGAAAATCCAATTCGAGAAGAAATGACTGAAGAAATTTTCCCTTATCTTGATGACTCACCAACTGTCATCGAGTTACTCAATCAATATCGCGACACTTTGTTGTCACCAGAATATGACTTATTTTAGAAAGGTAAATACCTATGGTAAGAACACATATTGATGAATTGAATCATCGTAAAATTCTCCGTCAAAAATATTTCGAAGACCCCAATTACCGCAGACTATCAGACTTGATACCTGACGGGCTCGATAGTAATAAATATGGTAGTTGGCGAGATGATGTCATATTTGCTCTTTTAGTTGTTGGTAAACCAAAGTCTGGTCGCAGCCTTAGTGAATTAAAGGCCTATTTGGATAAGGGTTCTGAACTCCCAATCAATTGGAATCATCTCTACGCCTATTTTGATGAACAACTAGCGGACCCTGAAAACCGATATTTATCAGGTATCACAACTGTCAATACAAGCATATTCGCATCTCATATGTTCACCTCAGAGATTAGCCTTGAAGAGTTACTCAATCAATATAGGTGTCATTTGACCAGCAATTACGATATTGTCTAAATAGGTTCATATCGTGGTGAATTTCTCATGTGAGTCATTTGACTTGCTATTTGTCATTCTTAGTAGTATACTAAGGTAGTAATCATTAAGAAGTGGTTACAAAAAAATAATGAATGAGGTAAAAATAATGGTAGAATTGAAAAAAGAAGCGGTAAAAGATGATACATCATTAACAAAAGTAGCGCGAGTAGCACTACTAAAAACGAAGGAAGTCTTGAACCAAGCTGTTGCTGATTTGTACGTAGCTCACGTTGCCCTTCACCAAGTACACTGGTACATGCGTGGTCATGGTTTCCTTGTATGGCATCCAAAAATGGATGAGTATATGGAAGCTCTTGATGGTTATCTTGACGAAATCAGTGAACGTTTGATTACACTCGGGGGAAGACCATTCTCCACATTGACAGAATTCCTTCAACACAGCAAAATTGAAGAAGAAGTTGGAGAGTTCCGCGATGTAGAAGAAAGTTTGGAACGTGTCCTTGCTATCTACCGTTACCTTATCACTCTTTTCCAAGAAGCTTTGGATGTGACAGATAAAGAAGGTGATGACGTAACCAATGATATCTTTGTTGGAGCTAAGGCTGACCTTGAAAAAACAGTCTGGATGCTTGCAGCAGAATTGGGACAAGCCCCTGGTTTGTAAGAAATAAGGCAACATATATAAATCTGTAGGAAAATTCTTACAGATTTTTTCTATTTTGATAAAATAGTACTATCAGTAAAAAGGATAGAAACATGACTAAGAAAATCGTAGCTATTTGGGCCCAGGATGAAGAGGGTGTGATTGGGAAGGACAATCGTCTGCCTTGGCATTTGCCAGCAGAACTGCAACACTTCAAAGAAACAACTCTGAATCATGCTATCTTGATGGGACGAGTTACTTTTGATGGAATGGGACGTCGACTTCTTCCAAAACGGGAGACTTTGATTTTGACTCGTAATTCAGAAGAAAAGATAGACGGAGTTGTCACTTTTCACGATATCCAGTCTGTCCTAGACTGGTATCAGGCACAAGACAAGAATCTTTATATTATCGGTGGGAAGCAAATTTTTCAGGCTTTTGAACCCTACCTTGATGAAGTAATTGTCACTCAAATCCATGCTCGGGTGGATGGGGATACCTATTTCCCTGAAGAGTTTGACTTGTCTCTTTTTGAGACAGTTTCAAGCAAATTTTACGTCAAAGATGAAAAAAATCCTTATGATTTTACCATCCAATACCGCAAGAGAAAAGAAGTCTAATGGGACGTAGTATATTTAATTTTCTCACAGACATGCTGTTTTGGATAGAATGACAGTATTAGATTCGGCAACTACTTGCCGAATCATAAACGGGGTCGATTACACCAACCCCGAAACCCCAATTTATTCCAGAAAAAATTTGAAATGAAGTCACAAAATGCAATAAACCAATTTGCCAGGAGGTATCATTATGGGGTTTAAAGTTGGTGACATGGTCATTTACAAAAACCAAACAGTTCGCGTATTAAATTATCATTTAGAACTGACACCAACCAACGTCTTTAAATTAAAAAACTAGAAACCATTAAAGAAAGGTTGGAATCGTATGGTAGAATTAATGTCAAATTACGTGTCATCACCAATGTGGGTGGGTGTTTTAACACTTATTTTTCTCGTTATTATGATAATCGGTGTCCCAGCTATGTATTTAATAGATGATGATGGAAAATCCGATAGGATTCTCCATGTCGTTCTAGTCATCACACTTGTATTTACAGGGTTTCTTTTCAATGGTGCCATACAACAACAAGGGAATCTGAAAGAAAAAAACTTCACAGTTGTGCGGTATGGTGACATGTTACAAGTCACCAGCAATACACCATGGTTGCAATCAAAAACATTCACTATTCATAGTGAAAATGACGAATATATCTACGTCAAAGATAAAGAACTCTATGAAATTAAAAAGAGTGAATATCAATAACTAACCCGTTATTAAGAAAGGTAGACTAAAAATGAAAAAATTCGTTCGTTATATGTTACACAATTTTCAAGGATTTACAGGTGTTTATCTAGTTATCACAGCTATTCGACATATGATTTCACACACAATTCCAACAGAATTGGCTATTTTTCTTATTGTAATTGGTGTTATCAATATCATCATTGGTAACAAAAATCAATTTGAAAAATAAATTTTTAAAAATTGCATTTCGAGAATGGTTACTAGGGAGAAAGGGGGACTGTATCATGCTCGCTTATAAAGTCTTTCATGAAGATTTGACCGGTCATGGTTTCCAATATGAAATTGGAAAGACTTATCAAATAGATGAGGAACCCGTCCCCGGTCATCGTGGTTTTCATGCCTGCATTGTCTTAGATGATGTATTTAAATATTGTAGACCTCTCCACAAAACTTATCGCATTTGCAAAGTGGAACTTTCAGGTTCCATCGCAGAGGGTCATCATAAGATTGCGTCAAACCGAATCACCATTTTAGAAGAATTGGATTATAAAACGGTCTTTGATGTTCATTCAAAAAATATCGAACATTTAGCCATGCTTATCCAACATGGTACTGATGCTCAACGAGAACTACTCGTTAAGCACCCCAAACCATCTGTTCGTTGTGAGGTGGCAAAATATGGTCGACCTCAGGATTTAGATATTTTGGTTCATGATAATGATTGGACTGTTTGCTGTGAAGTGGTAAAACGCGGTCGACCTCAAGATTTGGATATTTTAGTGCGCAACCCCCATTGGATAGTGCGTTCTAAAGTCGCATATTGCGGTCGTCCTCAAGATTTGGATATTTTAGTTCATGATGAAGATGAGTCCGTTCGTCGTGAAGTGGCACGACACGGTCGCCCTCAAGATTTAGATATCTTAGTTCACGATGAAGATAAGTATGTCCGTATTGATGTGGCGCAACATGGTCGTCCTCAAGATTTGGATGTCCTAGTCCATGATGAAGACGAATGCGTTCGTCGCAATGTAGCGAAACATGGTCGTCCTCAAGATTTGGATATCTTATAACGCGATAAACATCAGGTGATTTATTGCGAAGCTAAAGTAGCGTAAAATAGCAAGAAACCCCAATGGAATTGGTAAATTACAATCCCGTTGGGGTTATTTTTTCTACAATACCATTTGGGTCTTGACTTTTCTCAAGAACGTTGGTATAATTATTAATATCAAGCGTGGATGGTGAAATTGGTAGACGCACACGGTTTAAGCCCGTGCGAACGGTCTCGTTCATGAGGGTTCGAATCCCTCTCTGCGCATGGCCCTTTGGCGTATCAACCATACAGGGACACTAAACGACACAAAAATACGATATGAGCCGGACACAGGCCGGGTCGCCATGAAGTTTGTGTTAACAATTGATTCGTGTGGTTAGGTGAGCCAGTCATTCAGATTGGCACTTGCTATAAGAAGCCATCAAAGAAAAGACGCGTCGTACGACCCGAGGGACTGACGCTCCTTCGTTATTGCGCAAGACAAAGACCGGATTCATAACATGTAAAACCCTCTTTGAAACGATAGTATTTAAATTTAGATACCATCTTCTTGCGAAACTTCCAATACTCAGACACATACCGAGATTGGGTCTTTACCCAAAGCAGGTCATTGTCGATTAGACAGTTGTTTTTAATCTATTAAGATAAAGATGAGAACTGGGTGCATTTACCAATTGGTAAATGGGAATCTCTGGACTTAGACCCGGAGAAAACGTCAAGTCCTAGACTGCACGAATCAAATTTAGACTGGATAGCTCAGCTGGTAGAGCATCGGACTTTTAATCCGAGGGTCGTAGGTTCGAACCCTGCTCCGGTCATGGCAAAAAGATTGCATGAATTACTTATTCATAGCGACTCGGGCTTAACAATTTGAATAAGGTTGTTAAGTCATTTAGTGAAAATACAATGTGCAACCGTTGCGTTTACACTCAAGACCTAGTTTTAAGCACCTTGATAAGGGTCAGAATTATCAACGCTCCTTGGCGATAAGAGGTGACGACAACCGTCAGTAAATAGTGTTGAGATTTACTACGCCCAAGCAGAAACGTGCTGATAGGTTTAGGGTTGAATTCCTATTTTAGTAAATCAATAAAAACTCAGTTGTTAAACGATGGAGACTGTGGAGATTTATTAGCGATATCAAAGCAGTTGTAGAAATTGTTTAACCAAATAGATAGACATGCGTATACGTATGTTGTTGCCGTAGCTCATCAACCTGCGGATTTAGAAAGTTATTTCTAAAAAGAAGTCTCAATTGTTTTGTTCTATGGACAAAGAAGGTGGAAGGGAGTTTCTTCTGTTTGACCACCCTCAAATTAGGGACAAACTACCCACTTCAGTGGGTGGTAGTTGATATGTATGTATCCTTTAGGCTTAGCAACTTGAATAAGGTTGTTGAGTCGTTATCCACTATAGCTCAGTTGGTAGAGTGCCTTACATCGGTAGACACTGGAGTTAGTCGCCAGTTATAAAAACAATGACATTCGTTACTGCCGAATTAAATAAACAGACGCGTAAGGAGGTCGCGGGTTCGAGTCCCGTTGGTGGAATTGGTGGAATTTTTGGAAGATTACCCAAGTCTGGCTATAAGGGGATGGTCTTGAAAACCATTAGGTCGGTAAAACGGCACGTGGGTTCGAATCCCACATCTTCCTTTTTTGTATTTTAAACTCAAAGTAGGTTATAATAAAGGTAAAAAGGTAAAAAATGACTATTATTGTTTCAGCGTTTCCTTGTCTTGGAAAGACTACTCTTACAAATCAAAATAAGGATATTTACTTTGATGCAGAGATTTGTGAAAGTAGGGCTACCAAGGGTATGTCTGAAAGTCAAAAGAAAGAATTTTTTAAAGCGAGTGCTTTAAAAATCAAGTTGATTTACGACACAGGGTACTATACTGCTATTTTTGTAACTGATGATGAGAGATTGTTAAGCGAGTTGCGTTTATTCGGTTTAAATGTTGTTCATGTCTTACCTAACCCAGATAATGAAGAGCATTTACATGAGTACATATCAAGAGTGATTGCTCGTTCAGGGTTAGATTGGTATTCAAATGTTCTTTCTGAGGATATATCTAAATTAAAAGATAAACTTTACACAGTACACTCAAATAATGAGCAAGTATATTTTGTAGAGCCACACAAATATATCGAACATCTTGTTCCTGAGTTGGCAAATTTGTCCTAAGCACGACACAAAACTACTGTGAAAGAAATCCGTTATCCCTCATCAATACGGGAACGTTGGCACGTGTATCATGTGCCACCGTTATCTGAGCAACGGAAACCCTTTGGTTTGCGACTCAAGAGCTTGTGTGGTGGAACACAGCATACACATCGGGACAGTGCTTTAGCTAGTTATCTAGTGAGTTGCCATGCTCGCCAAACCCCGTAAAGTACCGAATCAACGGTCGCCTCAATCAATGGCAGGCTTGCGGGTGCAAATCCCGTCACAAGTGTTAAATCCTTTTATCTTAGAAGTACAGTTTCTAGGTAATAAAATGCACGAACAATTCAGTCTGACTGTACTCGGCTGAAGTTCAAAAACTTGTTGGTTGAAAGGTTCTCCAGCATAAGATACCAGAGGTGTTAAGGATATCATTTTATATAAATTAGAAAAGGTGACAATATGTATGAAATGACACTTGATGAATTATTAACTAAATTGGAAGAAAATGGAATTGATACTTCAAAATTAAAAATTACTGAAGAAAAATAATATCAAATATTTGTTCAGTGGCGCAGTCGGTTAGCGCACCTGCCTGTCACGCAGGGGTCGCGGGTTCGAGTCCCGTCTAAACCGTATGCATGACGCAATACCGACTGGTCAAAAGGGGTAACGATGACAAAATTTAAAACATTTTTAGATGAATATCTCGAAAGTAGAAATGAAGACCCAAATTTCCGACGCGAATATTTGCTACAGAAATTTTATTTCAGTATGCCGTTTACATTGAAACAATTACGTCACAGTAAAAATATGTCAATCGAAGAGTTCGCAGAATTATTAGGTTATGATGTAGAAACAATTCAATCTATCGAAGATAATAATAACTCATCATTATATGATGTATTGGATATCTTAGATAAGTGTGGGTGTGAAATTGTTATTCGAGAGAAACAATAAGGGGAATTACTCAAGAGGCTGAAGAGGGGGCTTTGCTAAAGCCCTAGGTGGCAGAAATGTCACGCGAGGGTTCGAATCCCTCATTCTCCGTTTCTTATTCCACCATAGCTCAGTTGGTAGAGCGTCTGACTGTTAATCAGAATGTCACAGGTTCGAGCCCTGTTGGTGGAGTTTGCTCAAATTAGAGCAAACGTGCAGAACCGTAATCTCACGTTAAATGTGCAGGTAGATGGAGCGATGCGTACAGCAACCATCACAAACATAAGGTACGTTATTTTTATTTGCGCGCGGTAGTAGCAGTGGCAGCTCGCAAGGCTCATAACCTTGAGGTCGGGGGTTCGAATCCCTCCTGCGCAATTACCAACATCGTAGCAATATGTCAGCTCAAGCAATCCCGAAGTAGAACAAGTGTTTGAAGGGATTGTTGTATTTTTGGATAAAGGAGAAAAAAAATGACAGTTAAAGAATTAATTGAAGCCTTGCAGCAAATCCCAGAAAATACATTTGTATATTCCGAAATGAGGGGTTATTGCGATTCCGAAGATGGGCCAATGAATATTCAAGGTTGTACCTCTGGTTTGACTTATAATGACGGATTACTTCATATTGTTGCTGATTTTGATATTGCGACAACCGTATCCTAGCTCGGTTGGTTCGAATCCCCCTCTTCTCATTTTTTCAGAAAGGTTAATATATAAATGGAAAATTATTCAGGTACTAATGACACCTACATTCGACGAATGAATCAAACAGCTAAATCAAAATTCGCAGTTGTCGAGCCATTTCTATCAGCGGGTGTTAAAATTCTTGATTTTGGTTCTGGTATTTCACCCGAATTTATTTCAGATGTTGATTCAACTGGTGCGGAATATTATGCCTACGATATTTCACCGACAGTGCAAACGGAATTATCTCGTATGGGCGTAAATGTCGTAACCAAAAAAGAGTTGACAAATGCAAAAATTCAATTTGACATTGTTTATTTATCTAGTGTTTTTCACGAAATTATTAGCTATCTTAATCACCAAGAGCGAACAGAAACCATTGCAATGATGATGTCTAGCTTAAAACCTGGCGGGCATTTAATCATCCGTGACTGGGCTAATCCCAACAAGGCTAATGAATTATTTACACTTCAACCAGTATCAAAACAGGCCAAAGACGAAATGAACATTTGGATTCGTGAACTCAAGAAAAACTCAATCATAGAGGGGGTAAATGAACTCGAAGATTGCGCTCTCGTAACAAATGTCAAAAACGCTTATGAAATTCTCTTCCACACCGTTTGGGGATTGAAATCCTTAAGTCGAGAATCACAAGAGCAATACAACGTGACAAAAAGTATTCATCAATGGATTTATTCACCATGGGGGCATATTCTACATGAACCGAATATTCATTTGGAAAGAGATGATAGTTACCTACCCCATTTACAACAATATTTCAAATTGGACTCTGTTCCATTTGATACAAAAATGATTTGTATTTTTCAGAAGAAAAAATAAAGTTGGCACAAAAACTTGTCTTAAACATGACATTAAACTGTTTCGTCCCTTGGACGTTAAACTAACGGTGATACCATTACCGTCAAGCTTCGCTTGTAAAGTTGGCAATGATAGAAAACAACTATCAATCCAACCAATGAAAAACTGGTCGGTCTGTTTAAGGTCAGTGATTCGTAGATAGGTTGAATGGGTTTTGTATGTTTTTCCGCAAACAGACGAATAAACATATTTTAGGTGAAGGTCTAAATAGCTTTCACAATTGACCAATAACCCGATGAAGTCAATAAACTCAGGCGGCAATCCTGCTTCAAGTGTACATCAGAAGTGGGTGGACCAAGGCGTAAGTTTGGCAGCGGGCTGTCGTTTCCATCCCTTGAACCCTAAGCAAAAAACCAAGAAACTTAAATACTAGAGTGTTCGCTCTAACACTTTAGTATGAAGAGCAATTTTTGGGGACACACTCCCCTTTCTTAAATGATGTAGTTCAGTCGCGCTTGGCGATTGGGGTAAGTGAGAAGTAGTGCGCACTGCTTCTCAGCTACATTAAGCCGATTTAGCTCAGTTGGTAGAGCATCTGATTTGTAATCAGAGGGTCAGCGGTTCGAATCCGTTAATCGGCATTATCCGGGGTTCATTTGGAGACCTCGTTAGGTGTGCGTCAATTCGAAGATTGCTTCGATTGCACACTAAGGTGTGAGGTATCTATTCTTGACTCGAACAAGCAATGTAAAAACGATTTCATCGTTCTTAGTAACTTCCGAGCGACAATAGGTATTGTATCACCAACCTTGTTAATAGACTGATTCCAAGATTTTGGTGAAAGTTTATTTGATATGGTTCCAAAGGGGGTGAGTGATTGGTGTAGCGCTGCACCAATCAGCTACATCTTTTTCTATAAACGGACCTTTAGCTCAATTGGTTAGAGCTCTCGGCTCATAACCGAGTGGTCGCAGGTTTGAGTCCTGCAAGGTCCATTTTTAATCACCTCACTATACGTTAACTACACAACCATTGACCTACGTCAATGGTTTTTTCCAAACGGGGTTGACTCCGTCATCCCCGAATCCCCAATTTACTTTCGAAAAAATAAAATTTCAAAAACAATTGGAGGATTACAATCATGGCAAACACTAAATTTTTCACAGCAGAAGAAATCGCAATTTTGAGCGGGCGTGGTAAAGCAGCTTGGGACAACCTTTCAGAAGCCGAAAAACAAGAACGCATCGCTAAGTCTAAGGCTAACAACAAGCAGGTTGAACTCACAGATGAACAACGTGCTGAGCTAAGTGCTAAAGGTAAAGCCGCTTGGGAAGCACTTTCTGAAGAAGAAAAAGCTGAGCGTATCGCTAAGTCTAAAGCGAATAACAAGCAGGTTGAACTCACAGATGAACAACGTGCTGAGTTGAGTGCTAAAGGTAAAGCCGCTTGGGAAGCCCTTTCAGAAGATGAAAAACAAGCTCGTATCGCTAAGTCTCGCGCTAACAATCATCAAACAGTGATGACGCCTGAAGCGCGTCAAGAAGCTAGCCGCAAGGGTAAAGAAGCGTGGGCTAATCTTTCTGACGAAGAAAAAGCAGCTCGTGTAGCTAAGGCTAAAGCTGGCATGTTCGCTGGAATCTAATCCAGGTGCCTCAACTCTAGGTGAGTCAATTCTATTTGGAATTGGTGGGTTCGAATCCCACTGGGGCTATATTTTCATAACCAAGGGGAAGATAAAAGATGTCGTTCAAAGACCAATTAGATGCAACAAAACATGAAGGTCGTGATTATAACACCATCACAGCAAAGGTCAAAGAAACCTTGTTAGCTGCTGCAAAAAGTGGTGAATCAAGCACCTTCCTACCACTCACTGACGAACATGGGTATAAAGTGCGTGTCATCTGCCATTTCCTTGAACACGAGGATATCAAGTTCAAAAAGATTTATGATTCAAAACAGGTCCAGAAAAAAAATTATCTTGACCCGCATATGGCTGGATATCAAGAAGCGCTCGCTCGAAACGGTGGTAGCTCTATTTATACCTATATGGACACAGAATATACCTTCAAGGGTATTCGCGTCTTCCTCTAGAAAGGGTTTCCATCATTTAAATATCGATTACGAATTATCATAACTAGCGAGGTATTACAATGACATCAGTTAAATGGATTGGATGTAGTGATTTCAAAGACAATATCGAAGAACTCATCACTGACAATGACATTGTATTTATCGAATTTGAATATCACACAGTGCTCATGAAAATGATTAGCGTAGTCAAAGAATTGAGACCAGATTATACAACAAAATTGTTCGAAGCTGACTGGCTCAAATGGAATTACAATGACCCAAACAATTTGACATTGCTAAAAAATGAAATGTTTCGCAACCCGAACGACCGATATTATTTGGAAATTCATTCGAAAGACGGATATTACACAATTTGTAACAATTGGACTGTAAATCACACTCTTGAGAACCGCGGGGATGCTATACTAGCAACCACCATGAGTTACGCACGATAGTCAAACCATCTCTCTAGAAAGGGGTCATTCATGCTAAAATCATTTGCTAAATATGTGACCAAGAATATCTTCGGAATTGTTGGTTTTTCACTCATTGCCTTTGGACTCCATGGTATTTTTGGTCAATTTTTACCAACTAACCGTGCAATTTTTATCATCGTTATTGGTTGTATCAACGTATATAACCAATTGAATCAAATTGTCGAACTGGATAATGATGAGGCCGCAGACATCTGATGAAAAATTTCTCTCATTTATGACCACACATCGTCATCATTTGGTATCACATCATGAATTTTTGTTCGGTAGCTCTAATTGTGGGTGCTATTGTTGGATTTTTCCAAGAATCCATGTCATTATCGCAAATTTTAGTCTATTTGTTAGTAGGTGGTCTCAATCTCACTATGTCCTATTACAAGGGCTATTTGAAATTTTAGACTACCAACCCAATCCATCCGGGTCAAAAGACATGATGGTTCAAAGAGGTTCGACTCCTCTATTGGGTATTGCCAGGAGGGTTCTTTTCAATTCATTGTGAGACCCTATAAAAGTGGTGGGTAAAACCACCACTTTTTTGTTTTTATATTTAAGGAGGTATGTCATGTATAATATTGTAATCACAATGGTAACGGGAAAAGTTTTTCGATTTGAAACGAATGACGAATCCACATTAAATGAATATGAGTTTAGACACGAACACAACCAATTATTTTCGATTCCTACTGACAATGGTTTGATTTATATCAATCCTATGCAGATTGCATATGCAGAATTCAAGAAGATTAACGAATGAGGTACCAAAATGATTAGTTATGTAAAAGATAGAATCCGATTATCACGCGTTCGCGATTGGTCTTATTATGAGCAATTGAACGACCGTGATACGTTCATGGAATTGGCAAGAAACGGATTGTTTGTAGGCAACCTAATTAAATTGGGTGACGAAAGTGTCATTGCAGAAATCATTCACAATCGATATGGTCAAGAATATTATGAAGAATTGAAAACTCACAAGTCAGATAAAATTCGTTTGGAATTGGCCAGAAATGGTCATTATCCTGAATATTTCATCCATGATGATAACGAAGATATTCAAGCCGCTGTTGTTCGTAGTCACCCATCCTTTGCTCATATGGTTATGGATAAAGAAAGTACTGTCATTTATAACGCCCTTGTACTCGCAATTGGTGACGAACTACATCCAAATATTGACGATTTGGAAGCCTTTGTTCACATGAAAAAGCCACAACCTACGAATGCTCACCCATATGTGGATGATACGTCGCGCGAAGCCTTTAACATCAAACTGGCAGCTGAAAGAATGCCAAAATCAGACAAGCCACGATATGAATTGTATTGCCAATCGTGCAATACAGAATTCGCGCAAACAATGACGGCCTTACAAATTGACTCTCTTTTGTATCTTGAGCGTTTGATTGGCCCTACTAATGTGACAGAAGCCATGCTCAATCACATTATTGATAAGGATTGTTTGACAAGTATGAGTCGATATGAATTGGTCAACACGATTGCGGATTTCCGTACGTTATTCCTATAATATATATGTATCGTATAGCATTGTTCTTAGAAAGGTATTACAATGATTGACGTTAAAATTGTAATGTTATCGGGTGAACGGTATACTTATAAGACCGATGACCAAGATGTTGAGTCGAAATATTTCGAACGGTATTCCAATGGTGAGTTATTTGCCGTGGTAATGAAAAATATAACTCATCACACAAATGGTACCAAATCAGTCACTACGAAAACCACTTATATCGATACAAAACGCATCGATTATGCTACATTCACAAGTTCAGAAATCAAATAACCAAATCACAAGCCCTCTACCTACGCAGAGGGCTTCTTTTAACGGGGTTGACTTCGTCAACCCCGAAACCCCAATTCACTTTTGAAAAAAAAATTCAATCAACTGGAGGATTACAATCATGGCAAACACTAAATTTTTCACAGCAGAAGAAATCGCAGTTCTTAGCCAACGTGGTAAAGACGCTTGGAACAACCTATCAGAAGAAGAAAAAGCAGCTCGTATCGCTAAGTCTAAAGAAAACAACCATCAAGCAACTATGACGGATGAACAACGTGCGAAAGCAAGTCAAGCGGGTAAAGCCGCTTGGGAAGCTCTTTCTGATGAAGAAAAACAAGCTCGTATCGCTAAGTCTAAGGCTAACAACAAGCAAGTTGCTATGACACCAGAGCAACGTGCCGAAGCAAGTGCTAAGGCTAAGGCCGCATGGAACAACCTCTCTGACGAAGAGAAGGCGGCGCGTATCGAAAAGTCTAAAGGTAACAACAAGCAAGTTACCATGACACCAGAACAACGCGCTGAAGCAAGTGCCAAGGCTAAAGCCGCATGGAACAACTTGACTGACGAAGAAAAAGCTGAGCGTATGGCTAAAACTAAAGCTGACATGTTCAAAACTGCCTAATCTAGGCAATCAGGCCCAACAATCTGAATAAGGTTGTTGGGTCATTCAATGTGTGAAATTAACATTTCAGGATTGCTACTTTTGGTGGCCGTCTGAGTGGGGGTTACAAAGTCGCACACCACATTCGATATCAGGTCCAACAATCTGAATAAGGTTGTTGGGTCATTGCTTTGGTATCAATCACCGAAGCGGCAAAAATAGGTGGTTTCACGTCAAGGGAAAACTCGAGGTCGGCTTGACCTCTGAGGATGAAGTCCTCTGGATACGTTTAGGGATTACTTCCGTCATTACCTACGCTACGTATGTGATAGGGATGATGATGATGTAATCATCGACAAACGTGAGAAAAATTGTCAAGATTTTTCAAAGCTGCGCGGACACTATGAGTGCCCGTTTGAGGGGTGGCTGGTAAAGTCACCTGCTACATCATAAAATTACTACCCATTCAGAAACTATAGCTGGTTGGTCCAAGTCGATACCAACTTATTTCCTATTTTTCATTTTCATCCCACCCCTGAGCGATGGTAATCCTCAATTTCAATCAGTTCAAGGGGAATGAATCGTTGATGGACAACCTCTCGCGTCCAACAACGATGAGTAGGTTTACGCCTACACGGGCCCAATAATCTGAATAAGGTTCTTGGGTCATTTCTATACAAGGGTGTCTAACAGCCCTAAGTACTCAACTGTTAGGTTAACCGAAAGGGTAGATTTAGAATCAGCATATTGAGGCAGTATGCTTAAGGGTTCTGTTCTATGGTAGCTTCCTACCGTAAAGATGGTATGATATGAGTCACTCAAGTGTAACAAATACGCAAAAGACTTGAAACTCATATTGGTGACCGAAGCCAATCCGTACAATATCGGTGACTTACTCGTTGAAAGAGAAACGGGAAAACAAGGCTGGAAAAAATGAGTAGACATTTGTCTGCTCATTTTGTTTTTTTACTGTTTTTAATACCATTGACAGGTGACTACATTAACCCCGAGACATACGTCGATTTATAATCGAAAAGTAATGAAAACAAAACCAATTGGAGGATATTATGAAAAATCATAACAACAGCGACATTAGGTTCTAAGGATAAAATAAAAAAAATGAGTGGGGTAGATGATACCCTACTCATTATGTTTTTTACTGGTTTTTAAAATCCCCAGGCAGCTAGACCTTGCGCGTTATAGGCGCGTGTTGCAGCTTCAATTTGGTCTGAAACAGTTGCTGTTGAGCCCCAAAACGGCATGGTTTGAAAGAGTCCAGATGCGCCAGATGGATTATAGGCATTTGGATTACCGTTTGATTCGCGAGCGATGATAGTCTCCCATGTTTGGGCAGATACACCCGTGCGTCTAGCCATTTCTTGAGCGGCGCTAGCACCTATACTCCCAGCTGTATTTCCGTTACTAAGCCTTACGGATGGACTTGCTGAACCAGTTGATGCGTGTGCAATCTCTTTAGTAGGTTCTGGTTCTTTAGTACCTTTACGCACGATTTTTGTCACAGGTTCGGTAACCTTTTTATCGATAGTAGTAGTTGTAGTTTTGACACCATTTTCATAGACGATATTTTGAGTGTAGGTGGCAACGCCATCTTTACCTTCGGTCTCAACAACTTTTTCACCCTTCTTCATACTGGAATCTTCTTCCTCATGTGTTTCAAAGGGGATAGTTTCATCATGTGTTTCCACCTTCACCGTAATTCTAGTAATAACTACTGCATCATCTTTCCATTCGACCTTGTCTTTTTCTCCAAGTGGTGTGATACCAGCGTTTTCTAGAATCTCATTCAAGGTATTAAAGGTGGTGAGAATGGTTTTGGTTTCTGTACCATCTTGAATCGTGAGTTCACGCGCTTTTGAAACCTCAATCGTTTCTTCTGGTTTTGCCTCATCTTCGAGATTGTGACTAAGTCTATCTTCCGATTTGACTTCAACACCCGCTTTTTCAAGGACTGTTTTTACATCCGTGTGACGAGGTGCCTTAACAGATTGAGAAGTGTTATTTTGTTTAACCGTATAATCGATATCCGCAAATGCCACATGGTAGGTTGCAAGTCCAAGAGAGCCCAAAAGCAATGCGGCTCCTGTTGAGATTGTTAATAATTTCTTCTTATTCATATAAATAGATATTTCCTTTCTATAGTTGATAGTATAGCAAAAGATTATTACAGCACTATAACAAATAGATTACGAAGATTACAAAAAAATAAACCTTTCGGTTTATTTTGGTTTATCGGTTTGATTCAATTTTTCGACCTGTAATAGTTGGATATTCTCGGAAAAGAATATCTTTCCAAATGCCAATCTCATGTTCTCCAGATTCAAAAGAGTCTGAAAGATGAGCAACGTTTTTGATAGTATCCCCTTCAACAGTTCCGAACCTGCCACGAAGAGTATTTTCTCTAGCCTTTTTCGGGTTGGTATCGCCAAGTGCTGCACGGGCACATGCGACATCACTTTCATTATCACAAGTGAGAATTCCCATAAGAACTGACCCTGACATCATGTAATGGATGGTCGATTCGAAAAATGGTTTATCCTTGATATGTTCATAATGTTCTTCCAATTGTTCACGCGGTAATTCGGGTACAAGGATTAAATCGTGAAGTTTTCCCCAAATACTCATTTCTTTTAGAATGTCAGGTGAATGCTCCATACCATCAGGCTTAATGATGAGAAGAAGATTTCCTTGTTGGTGGGTATCCTTTTTCATTCGTTTTAGTTTCCATGAGATATGAAAAGCGATAAAGGCGCATAAGTTGAGAGTTACAACCAGCAAGATACTCATGAATATTTCATAAGGAGTGTGTCCAACATTTGTCACATTAAACACCCAGCTCCAAAAAAGGGTAATCACAGTTAAAAATAATATTTCTGGCAAATATGTTTTGATGAATTTCATGGGTTTCCTTTCTATCGCTGCATGTCCTGGTAGCGATTAGCATCAAGCGCTCGTTTGGTGTCATTAGCGAATTTTTCTCTAGCGCGTGCTTCACGGGCGACGGTGTTCATATTATCAGCAAATCGTGCGATAAAGTCTGGGTGGGCATTTAGATTACCACCCATACCAGATAGGACTGCAAGTATCATAGCAATACCCACATTGGTGGCGTCTAACCTTTCAGATACGTCCTCATCTTGAACAGGAATAACAGTTGCATTCCCAGCGTCTTTCGTAAAGTTAATAGCAAAGGCCTTGGCTGTCAATTTGACCTGCTCAGGGTAGAGAGCGTCAATGATATCACATTGCTCAGCATAGGAGAGGTTCAATAAAATGAGACTCATTTCAGACCACACACCAACAAGGAGTGGTTCGATATCAAAATAACGAATGGTGTGAACTTCACCTTGATGATAAATTTGTTTAGCTACCGGATTCTCTAGTGATTTGTGTAGTAGTTTCACAAGGAGGCGAGCTAGAGTCTTTGGTTTCTTTTCATTTGATACAGATACGAGACTTGCTAGTTGTGGAGTGACGATGTTCGGTTTGACCTCTTTTAGTAGGTCATCTAAATCAAGCATGTATTAACCTTTCTAGTTCGAGGGATACGAACCTATCAATTTCCTGCCATGATTGTTCTGGGTGGATATCCATGAGGAAACTACCTGTCTTAGCGAGAACGAGAATGGTACTCGTTTTAGAATTGTGAATGTGGGCACTCTTGATATCAGTGTGAGCTTCAGTCAAATGTGCGATGATGTTGTTCAATTCTTCGAGTGTCATACATGTATTCCTTTCTTTTGTTGGGTTTCTTTCCCAGATTGCACAAGGGGTGGTAGTGTGAGGGGTTCTTCCTTGGTTGGTAGTTTCGGACCAATGAATGTCATTTGAATTTCCTTTCTAGTTGTCTAGTTTCATGGTGAGGCGGTTGATTTGTTGAATAATGGCCATCTGAGAGTTGAGGACCTGGGACAAGCGGTCAGCGACTAAGTCAGCATTTTGATAAGTGCCATCGCTTTTATTAAGGTAGTCTTCAATAGCATGTAAGATGAGGTCATTCATGGTGATGCCTTTGTCGGAAGCGAGCGTCTGAACACGTCGCTTGAGACGAGAGGGCATGGAAATGTTTAATTTCTGTTTTGCGGGTTTGATGGTGGGCATTCGCCACTCCTTTCTGGATATATGGTAGTGATTTCCTGTTCGTTGGGAATATATGGTAAATAATGATATAAAATTGAACAGAATTGGGAAATATTGTAATAAAGTGGATGAGTGTGGTGAAATGTTGTAGGAATGTGGTGGGATATGTGATAATTTGTGATAGATGTGGGAAGTTGTGGGAAAAGATGGGAAGTTATGGTAAATGGTGGAAAATGATGGATGATATTGGAAAAATATAGTAGATTATGTGATGATTGTGGGAAATGATGGTGATAATATGGTGTGATATGGTGAAATATTCGTATATCATGGAAAATGTTGGATGGTTTGTGAGATGGACCATATTTGATGTGATTTGTAGTGGTGCGATGTTCATTGCGCGTAACCAACATGTTTCTATCATTTGTAGTAGACATTTATTGACTGATATTATCGGTCCTATTGAGCAGGTTTATATGATGAAGGATGTGCTATAGATGGGGTGATGCCTTGAAAACCTTGATATGACGCGGTTTATAGGGGTTTCTGCGGTCAGTATAGGCACATTCTAGTGATTAGTTTGTTGATGGTCAGCGGGCGGTATGGTGTGCAAGTATTGGGGGGGGTGATTACTTGTTGAGTAATATTTGTGGTGAGTATTGTGAGTGATATGCGTAGGAGAGTATATGCGGGCAGTATTGTGGGTGATATGTGTAGGGGAGTATTTGCGAGGACTACCGTTCGTACTTATAGTATATCATAGTTGTGGGGGTTCGTCAAGGGTTTTGTGTAGATTTGGGGTGTGGGAAGAGCATAAGGGGATTTTTATTTCCAACTGTCCAAATATCCCATTGTTACAAGGATTTTGAATATGTCATATTTTACAGTTTTTTACAATTTTTAAATAACTTGACATGGCAAATTTAGTATGATATACTTAAAGCATAAACCAGAAAGGAAACAATCATGCCTAAATTTAATCGAAAAGTGTATGAAGAAAATCATAAATCAAATTCATTAGGAAGTGTTGATTTATCGGACACAATACCAGTAGATAATATTGATTTACCAACTAGCGAATCAAGTGGAGATGTCATTGATGACTCCATAATTGATGACGCTCAAAAAATAGATGACACGCAACCGTTAGACTTATCTGACACACAACCAATTCCAGTAATCATACAGCCCCAAAAAGTCGTACATGTCATCCCAAAATGGGCGAAGGGATTAATGGTATTCACATCGTTCGCCTTATTGATAATGGTATCGACTTACATGGGTAGAGCATTTTCAGATGTTCCAAATAACTCCGTATCCGTTACTAAGACCGCTAAAGAAGGCCAAGACTCGACAAAAGAATTCACTGCCGAACTCAAAAAAACAGCAGATACTACTGGAACACCATACGCTATCACGACAGAAGTGATTGGTGGTGGTTATGTTGTAGGGATTACAACATACAATCCCGAAAAGGTAACAGACATGTATATGGATTACGCCTTATCAAAACCTGAGACGCCACAAACACCATTGACAGATGACAAGGCTAAAGCAATCGAAACGGATTTGTCAAAAGACCTACCAACTATTAATAAAACAATAGTTGTTAAAGATAAATCAAAAGTCACCATGGAAACGTATCAGCATGATGGTAAATACCACACCATATTACTATATGATGGCAAACCATTCGCTTATGTAGCCACTGATAAAGATGGTGTTCATACAAATTATGTAACATCTTACTATGTGACAGATGTCGCAGCACAATAATAAAAAATGAACCAAATGGTTCATTTTTTATTATTATAAAACCACGCCTTAGCGTGGTTTAATTAATTTTTACACCAATAACGGCTGACTTTTTGAATGACCCAACAGTGCGAGAATCCTTGGACACATCTCTGTTATCCCCCATAACAAATAAATAATCATCGGGAACTGTAATATCAAAATTGACATTTTTAAATGATTTAATATTTTCGTCATCCAAATAATATTCATTATAGGCAACATTGTTAATGAATAACTGCCCATTAACTACCGTTATACGGTCACCTCCAAATCCGATTACTCGTTTAACAATGTTTTTACTTGGCCCATTATCAGCGACACGTTCTTTCAACACTACAATGTCAAATCTGTCAACTCTATCATATTTTGATATGAGCATAAAATCTTTATCATGTAATGTCGGCAACATAGATGGACCAGATACGCGAACGATACCGAAACACATCTGAAAAGCTATTAATAAAATTCCAATACCTAAGAATATGTAACCTTTCAAAATTGGTGATTTCGGTTTATTTAATACCAAAGGTTTGTTATTCTCTGGCTCAATCCCCAAAGATTGAGCTAATTTCTTTTGTTTTTCTTCAATGTAATTCACGAATGACCTTTCTATGAACGTTTCCAATCTTCTGGTTTATCTGAATCGTTCTTTACACTATCGTCTACTTGCTGTTTATTACCAGGGGATGCTGCACTTGGGATTTCACCATGCACCTGTACAAGCCCAATTTGACTAATAGATGGCGCCCAGTTACCTGTCATTGTGATTGGTGACGCCCCATCTTTGACAAAATTAACCGTAAATTGTTGTACATTGTCATTGTTTGATTTATATGCTTTCAAACTTGACGCATCGACATCATATCCAACACCAATCAATGATTTAATAAGATTAAATACACCACTTTCTGTCAGATAAAGTCCTGTGTCCTGACTATTTGATATATTTCGGTCTGATTTGATTTTCTCGATAGATGCAACCAAGTGGTCACTAATGACTTTAGCGTCCCCGGCCGTTAATGGCGCGTCTGAACGTTCCAATGATTTCGTAGCGCTCTCTTCATCCTTACCTTTAGGTTGAATAGAGGGTTCAGTCTGTGACGATTTAGTGTCAGACGGGACATCTACAGGTTTAGTGGTGGTTGTTGTCGTCTGTTCAACAGCTGGTTCTTCATTGGATATATCAGACGGCTTGTTATTCATCATCCGTACACCGATAGCTAATGCGATAATAGCAACAACGCTACCCACAATAATTGCATATTTCACAATTGGACGTCGAGTACCATCTTCGTCATCATCGACCTCTTCACCATCCTCATATTCATCGTCTTCTGCGATTTCTTCGTCATATACATCTTCATCGTATTCATCATCACGATGATGTCTATTAAATTTCGGCATAATTATTTCCTTTCTGGTTTATGCTTTAAGTATATCACAAATCTATCAACTATGCAAGAGCAAAAAAATACCCAACAGATATTATAATCTGTGAGTATTCAGATGAATATTATTATTTATAATTGTAACCCATTCAATTCAGCAAACTCTGATAAATCATCTGATGTCAATTCGATAGGCTCAGGTTGCGGGTCGAATTCCGGTGGCAATTCATCATACAAAGATGCTTCGTATGGGTTTTGCGCAGCCGGGGGATTGTATCCAGTATCGTGTGGATTTTTAATTGGTTTTTGAACCTTATCAGAAACAATTGGTTGTTCGGGTTGCTCATTCGTTACCTTATCGACCGTTTTTGCTTCTTGTTTTTCATTATGAGCCTTAATAATTTCATTTTGAATGAGCATATTTTGGTCAATTTGTTGAGCTAAATTTTTGAAGTCTTGTAGTTCTTCATCTCGTACCCTATCTTCGTGGGCAGCAGCTCTTAGTTCATCCATATCCGGCGCATCAATTACGGTTTCAAGAAACGCATCAAAACCGCACCTTACCATATAATCTCGCAATTTTGGTTCTGGATTTTGTTGTCTATCTAAATCTTCAAACACGCGGTGAGCTGTTTCATGATTACGAACATAATATTCAATAAACTTAGCCCTCATTGCAGGTGTTAAAAAATTCACTTTTTCATCATTCGTTTCGATTTCTGGAAATTCTTCACGTTCGACAACTTTGGCTGGGGTTTGTGATTGTTTAGGTTGTATGTTATCATTTTGACCGTTCAACGCATTCGATAATCGGTCTAATCCGATTGCCGCCCCAACTCTATACTGCTTTATGCGTTCACGCAAACCGTCAGCAGCCGAATGAGTCAGTTTAGATGTTGCATCTAGTTTTTCTGATACCAATTCACGAGCTTGTTTCATTTTCAATTTGGCATCTGACCAAAATTTATTAACTTTATCAGTAGTGGCATTTAATGTAGATTGAAATTTATGAGAAACAGATTGTTGAGTTTTTTGAGCCGTATCTTTAGCAGACTCATATGTGGCTTTACCGATATCACCTATGGTATCGACCAAATCGGGTCCAAATACCTCTCTCCGTTTAATTCGAGCATTTCGGTACTCATTTAAGCTATAAACTATACTTTCACGTAATGTCATGTTTATTTCCTTCCTATTATCTTACTACTATTATTATATCATAAAAACATAACTGAGGGATTACCTCAATTATGTTTTTCGAGTGTATTATTTTCTTGATAAAATTCATTCATGAAATTATCAAGATTTATATCGGTTTCTAAGACTTCTAGTTCGTGCATTCTTGTGTGTTCATCATTTTCTTCACGCAGTTTTTCTAGCTCATTGAAAATTTCCATATAATGAACCCATTGTGAAACATTAAATTTGACTGGACTCACAGGTCGAACCGTCGCCTTAGATTTACTAGGTTTTAATTTTTGTTCATTCGGTATCGTAGAAGACTTTGTCATGGTCAAATGTCTATCTATCGCGTCCGTTAATTGATTGAAACTAGAAGGTTTAATGACCCCCCGTTCTTCACGACCTCGAACACGAGACACTTCAGGATAGTTTTCATACACCACAACGTGTACATGTAAATGCAATGTGTCATGCTGTATCGCAGCTACCATCTGAGGGTCACGATAATTTTCAGCATCAACGAGTGATTGGACACCAAATCTAACAGCATGTCTCAATCGCACATCATCATACTGATATTGATAATCACCTTTTGACATAATTTCAACATCTGGGTCAACAACACCTTGTTCGACCAAATAATCAGGGGAAAATGAGATGACCATTTGTTGAATAGCTCTATTTCCTTCTTGTAGATAACCTTCAATAACGTCCGCTAGTCTCAATGTTTCAGCGCGAGAAATAGATGTATTATCAAGCGTGAATGCGACACCGTCACCTTGTTCTAATGTACCATTTGGGCTAATATATGCCAAAGATGGGTCACAAGCTTCGTCACGTGAAACATAGTCAGTTACAAACCCCTTCACTGACTTTCCACGTGAACCGCCAATATTAAACTGACTTCGCACAATTACATTATTACCACGAGATTTAATCATGTTTTTTAATCACCTCTGGTTTTTCCATCAATAATCGTTTAACTAGCAACTTAAATTGTTCAGTGCGTTTTTCCCGTGTCATACCTTGAGTAACTAATAACAAATTATTAAGCAATTTCATCAATAACTCACGATTAACACCAAACGTAATAGTTGTAAAATCCACAATATCGTGTTCCGATGAAAATATTTGTTCATCAATAATGTCAGCGGGTCCCTTAACTTGCGGTATTTCCTCTTGATTAAAATATGGATTTTCTAATTTAGGAACACCCTCATCATGAGCACCAACGACCACGGATTCTCCATCATCAGTCGGTAAAAACCTTTCTGGACTAGCATGCGCTGGTTCAATATCACTCTCTTCTTGGTCGGAATAATCAGCCAACATAATACGAATCATTTTTTCAGTTAAATTATCTGGTAATTCTACATCTTTTTCTGGTGGTGTTAGTTCTCTTGACAATTCAGCGACCGTACCTTCACCCAAAATCTTACCAGTAAATGAATCTGAATCAATAAATATTTTTTTAGCTGATAAAGACAATAATTCCATACTAGGATTAAATAACTTATCCATCGATGGGAAAATAACAAGTCTGAGAGGTTTTTCCTCACCTCTAAATGATAGAATAGTATGTTTTCGCATACCAATTAGCGCAAAACCGCTTATCGGTTTGGAATTTGGCAGTATCTCAAATCCGATTATACCGTCACCATCTCGCAAATATGCAACATCATCATCCCTCATTAATCGACGAAAAAGGGCAGGTGCGACACTGGGGTTTAACGTTTTGATTTGTTCATTAATATTCATTTGCGCACCTCCTAATTTTGTGGTATTTCGACACGGTCAACTGTACTATTAGACTGTGCTGATTTTGATGATTCTTCTAATTTTGTTTTTAATTCATCTACCTGTTTTTGCAATGCCTCCTTATCCGATTTCACTTTTGCCAATTCTGAATTTGTATCTTGGACATTCTTTGTGGCGTCATCCAATTTTTTACTATATTCTTCTGCCAATTTAGCACGTTCCTTTTCGACCTCTTCTTTTACTTTTTTGTCCACTTCTTCCTTCACATTTGTTGATGAGGTTGTACTATCAGTCGTAGTTGATGTCGAAGTGTCCGTTGTAGAAGATGGTAGACTTGATGACTGCGAAGTTGATGAAGATAAAACATCATTGATAGTTTTGTTTTCGACTTCTTGTTTCGGAGCTGGGGCATTAAATTGTTTAATAATGGGCACAATGAAAGCTCCAATACCAGATAGGACTATTATTCCCAAGGTTGCGTATAAAGCTATTTTTTTCTTATTGATTTTTAAACCTTGTTTGCGCTTACTGTCAAATGTCATATCAATCAATTCTGGTTTTTCACGTTTTAGAAATTTCGATATTAAATTATTTTGCATCCATGATTTCCAAAATGTAAATGATGATGTTTCACTATCCGAGTGTTTTTTAGACCTTGATAAGTTATTATTCTGTAATTTAGCCACAGTAAAACTCCTTGTTTTGATTTCTTATATCTCTATTATATCACAACCCAA
>ERZ773076.269-NODE-269-length-28795-cov-8.188970_pt1 | contig 28795 bp, 46 predicted proteins | sample MGYA00580613_ERZ773076 | MGnify/ENA primary metagenome ERZ773076 (study PRJEB29015, sample SAMEA2738005) | human oral metagenome | biome: human oral; feature: human-associated habitat; material: dental | place: China | collected 2057 ...
TAGACAAATATGTTGGCAGGTGTTTGGACGTGGGTTCGACTCCCACCGGCTCCATATATATTTTGCATTCTTTCGCAAACCTTTCTAAAACGTTGTTAAATCAACGTTTTTATTTTTATCTTTTTTATTGTTTAGCATTCTTTTTCAAAAAAAGGATACAACAAAGGATACAACATTTTGCTGTATCCTAGAAATCAATATAATTCGCAAAGCGTTCTCCGATATCGTCCTTAGCTTGCTTGGTTATGTGCGTGTATACGTTCATAGTCGTTTTAAGATCTGAGTGACCGAGCCTATACTGGACTTGTTTCAAGGTCATTCCTGCATCAAAACATAGACTGGCATGCGTGTGTCTGAAACCGTGGATTTTAATTGGTCGTAGGTCGCTATCTTTCAAGATTGTAAGCAACCATTTTCTTGGTAGACTAGCTGGCATTGGCTTACCAAACTCAGTTTCGAAAATGTATCTTGTATCTGGATTGTGTTCTCTCCATTCTTGCAAGATATCTTTTGTCTTTTCGTCTAGGCTGATCAGTCGCATGCTACTTACTGTTTTTGTACGACCTATTTTCTCGCCCTCAAATCCTCTTGTAATGGATTTGTTTATGTTCAGAGTGTTATTATCGGTCCAGTCAGCCCATTCAAGGGCTAAAATCTCCCCTTTACGCGCCCCTGTAAAGGCTAAAATACGAAAGAGGACTATCTTTTCCAAATCTTCGGTCTGAGCGACCAATTTTAAGAAAGTTTGAAGCTCGTCTTTGTTGTAAAAGTCGCTCTTTTCGTTCGATTTCTTCCGGATAGTCGTAACCACACTATCAACTGGATTTGTATCCAGGTATTCATGTCTGATCGCATACTTAAAGATATTGTTCATAAGGCCTTTTAGCTTTCGTCCATAGACTAATTTTCTCGACCATTCGTTAACTTGCTCTTGCATTTGGAGAGGAGTGATAGAGGCTATCTTCCTATCGCCTAAAACTGGATAGATATGATTTTGGAAGTTCCTGGTAGTCTTCAGATAAGTGCTTTCTTGCACGGTCTCGTTGTACTCTTCAAGCCATTCCTCAGCTATCTCTCTGACTGTTATATTCTTCCTGATCTGCTCAGCATTATCTATATCATTTTGCAGTTGTAAGAGTGCTGCACGAGCTTTCGCCTTGGTTTCAAATCCTTTTTTTCTAGCATATTGGCTCTTTCCGTTCTTTTTGCCAAGATACACCGTGAATCCGTATGCTGTATCTCCGTTTTTCTTTTTGTAAGACTCAATTTTCATTGATTTTTACCTCATTTCTTGATAAAATGGGTATAGTAAAGAGGGCCATTTAATGCCTTTTACTATACATGATTTCCTCACACTCTCCTCGACCAAATTTTGAGTGTGGGGATTTTTTGTTACTTCAACAACGAAAAAATAAAGTGTAGAAGCGGTATCAATACAAATAGTGACATAATCAGACACCCGATTCCTCCAATGACACCCCCACATCCTTGTAGTGCTTGGCCGCAACCTTGCAAAGTTTCTCCGGTTTTGGTAAACCCACTATTTTCTACATGACTTTCAAATGAATGAAAAATCGATTTTATTTCATCTGGATTATATCGTGTTCCACATTTTAGACAGCGATCGGTATGATAGGTTAATAAGAACGTTTTGTTACAATGTGGACAAGTATACTTTAATTTCGTATTTTCTAAATCCATCTCAATTCTCCTCTTAATTTAATAACGCTTGATATTCTTCCATGACCATAACTTCATCAGTAGTGGTTTTTAAATTGTACTTTTCCATAAAATGGACATAGTTAAATTCAGATACATCATCCATGGTTTTTAACTCTTCTTCCAAAAGATAATGGATCATATTTCGGTCTGCCTGAAGTTCGCACATCTCTCTATTGAGATTATATTGGTATTGTGAATGCTCTTTGTGGCCAAGTTCGTGTAGGGCTACTTGTTTTTGGTCTTGCTCTGATAGATTGATATCAATAGCAAGAAGCTTCAATGTTGGATTGAAGAATCCTGGACTATGCCAGCCTGTTCCATCAAAGTAGCATAGATTCACACCCTCCTGGGCGCAAAGCTCTCTTACAGTCATAAATGCACCTCTATTTATTTTTTAAGTGTGCCTCCAAGACCGCTGTAATAAAATCTATATCTTCTTCAGAAAGTGGCTTACCATCGAATAACATAGATTGCGCAGCAATGTCTCTGAGGTCTAATGGTGCAGAAGCATCACCATCTTTCGCAATGTTAGGATTTTCCGTCCGTCCAAGCAGATAGTCCGTGGACACGTTGAAGTAGTCAGCGATTTCTTGTAGGCGGTCAGAGTTTGGGGTTTTCGTTTTTAAAGTATAGAAATAATTGGTACTATAACCTAGACTTTCTTCTAACTTTGCTAAAGAAATCCCTCTACTTTTTGCTAATTCTTTAATTTTTTCTAGCGTCGAAAACATTGACACATCAACCTTTCTAAGACGTCACAAAAAATATTCTAAAAAATCTAGAAAAAAGTATTGACATAAACTAGAAAAAAGTATAGAATAGTTTTTGTAAGTAAGTTACAACTAAAAAAACAACTAAAAAATAAATCATAAAAAAATGTTTTGGCGAACGTTATTTGTGGATTTATTAGTGTTTTTATTATGCTTTTATTTTAGACTTTATTATAGAGTTTGTCAAGCGATAACACAAAAAAGTTTAATTTTTAGTTGTTCCTTATTTACATAAATTGTAAAAAGGAGGAACGTATATGCCAGATATCGCAAACGGTCGTGAGAAAGTTAATGCTTTTTTGAAGGACAAGGGCATTAAAAAAACAACTCTAGCGGTTGCTTATGGCTTTAAACGACAGGAAGTGACAAATATTCTTAGTGGAACGACAAAAGGTCCACGAGCGAACAGTTTTATTCTTCAAGTTATTGAAGATTATGGAATTGAATAGGAGGACGGTATGAATGAACTAGAAAGAACAGCCCTCAATGAAATACTGAGGACTGTGACATATACAGTAACATTTACTTCAGCATTGCTCCAGTTACCATATTTCGCTTTCATCAACATAATAGCTTCTCCAATCGTTTTTATTTTATTATACCAAATTTAGAAAGGAATTAGAGAGTGAGCGAAGTAACATTGTCAGAAAATCTTAGTCGGATTGATCTAGAAGTCAAACGATTTCTAACTGTTCCTTTAAGATTAAAAATTTTACGAGAATGTTTGTTGTATCTATTCTTCAAAATGGCCAATGATGCGGCAGACATAACAGTAGAAAAATCAACCGTACATTCTAGCGATGAAATGAGCAAGACAGTCTATACAGTTACTGTATGCGACTAAATAAAAAGCACCTAACGAAGTCAGGCGCTCAACAAAATTATTCAATGAAATTATATCACAGAAAGAGAGGAAATTGCAAATGGCTTTGGAATTATTCGGTGAAGATTTCAAAAACGAACTATTTCAGGATCTTGTGAAGCTTAACGTCGAAGCTTTAAAAGAAGCTAAAAGACAAGTCTCAAGGCAGATTAGCATGGTGCCAATTAAGGAAGTCATGGAAGCCACTGGATGGGGCAGAAAGCGCATCGAGGATTTTCGAGATCAAGGAAAGTTCAGCTATCAACAGAATGTAAAGGGTGGTAAATACTTGTACGACTTGAACGATGTACTACGATTTCAAAGCCAGTTAGCAAAGAGAGGATAACATGAACCTACTAGCAAAAATTATGAACTACTTTTCGGAAGAGGTCGAAGAAACCAATCTTGACTGGAGAGTAGTCGCTCTGGATCTCAATCAATCACTGATTGAAACACAAGAAAAACTTCAAGAAGCGAATCAGCGAATTGCTGATCAAGACAAAATTATCAAAACTTACAAGGAGAAGTATAATGTTTGAACCGTCATTAACAAGTCAACTCTTGGGAGTTGGTGCATTGCTAATCGGATTTCTTGGAGCAGGAATCCACGTTCACAATCGAGAAGAACGATTGTGGAAAGAAAAGAAAATGCAACAGCAGTATGATGCAGACATCATCCGAACAAGTCAAGAAGCTTTTGCGAAAGGTCGTAAAGCAGAACGCGAAGCAATTCGCGAGAATATCCGCAGACCATTCGCAGGGTTCACATTTGACAACGAGCGACCAGAGGGCTTGAAACCTGAATTGGTTGGCTTGCCTGCGCCGAAATAAAAAAGGAGTAACAAATGGTAACAATCAACAAACTAGAAATCGAAAATGTCAAGCGCGTTAAAGCGGTCAAATTAGAGCCGTCAGCGACTGGTTTGACAATCGTGGGTGGAAATAACAACCAAGGAAAAACAAGCGTGCTGGACGCGATTGCTTGGGCGCTGGGAGGCAACAAGTACAAGCCTAGCCAAGCACAACGAGAAGGAAGTACAATCCCGCCTAGTCTTAAAATCACGCTATCAAATGGCTTGATTGTGGAGCGTAGTGGTAAGAACAGCACTCTCAAAGTGATTGACCCAAGTGGCAACAAGGCTGGTCAAAACTTGCTGGATAGCTTCGTTGAGGAGTTGGCTATCAACTTGCCCAAATTTATGGAGCAGACCAGCAAAGAGAAAGCTAAGACATTGCTGCAAATTATCGGAGTTGGTCCGCAATTGGCCGAACTTGAAATGCAGGAAAAAGCCAAATATGACGAGCGCCATGCAATCGGTGTGATTGCTGACCAAAAAGAAAAGTTTGCAAAAGAACAACCGTACTATCCAGATGCACCAAAAGAATTGGTCTCTATCGCTGAGCTTATCCAACAACAACAAGCTATTCTTGCTAAGAATGGCGAGAACGCTCGCAAGCGCCAGAACTTGGTAGTTATCCAAAATCAACACGCTTCAGTAATTGCAGAAGTGGAACGGCTGGAACAATTGCTGGCTGATGCGAGAACAAAAGAAGAGCAATTGGCTCAGGACTTGGCTATTGCAAATACTGACGCAATGGATCTTATCGATGAGTCGACTGAAGAAATCGAACAGAACATCGCAGAGATTGACGAAATCAATCGTAAAGTGCGTGCTAATCTGGACAAGGATAAAGCAGAAGAAGATGCTAAGGGATATCGTGAGCAATACAAAGAGCTTGACAGTGTGATTGCAGACATTCGCAAGCAAAAGACAGACTTGCTTACTAACGCAGACTTACCGCTGCCGGGCTTGTCCGTGGATGATGGAGAATTGCTCTATCTTGGCCAGAGATGGGACAACATGTCTGGTAGCCAACAACTGCAAGTGGCGACTGCAATCGTGCGCAAATTGAAGCCAGAATGTGGATTTGTCTTGATTGACAAGCTGGAGCAAATGGATCAGCAGACCTTGCAAGAATTTGGCGCATGGCTAGAACAAGAAGGTTTGCAAGCAATCGCGACACGGGTATCAACGGGAGATGAATGTAGCATCCTGATAACCGATGGTTACTCGGAAGTAAATCCTAATTATAGTAAAAATAGTACACTTGCAACATGGAAGGGTGGTTTTTGATGGGACAATTTATTGATCTAAAAAATAAAAAGTTTGGCAAATTAACTGTCATAGAAAGAGCTCCTGCTAGTGATGAAAAAGAGGCTATGTGGAAATGCCAATGTGATTGCGGGAATATAGTTGTGACACGAGGTTCGTCATTACGTTGTGGGGCTTCAAAAACCTGTGGATGCTCTCGTATTGAATGGTCTCAAACTGGCAATGCAAAAAGGACACATGGTTCTACCGGTGAACGTTTATATCGTGTTTGGGTAGGAATGCGTCAAAGATGCTATTTAAAAACTCACAACAGATACCAGAGATATGGCGGTCGAGGTATTAGAGTCTGTCCTGAATGGGAAGATTATACTATTTTCAAAACATGGGCAATGTCTAATGGCTATAATCCTAACGCAAAAAGAGGAACTTGCACTATCGACCGTATAGATGTTAACGGCAACTATGAACCATCTAATTGTAGATGGGTGGATGCTAAAACTCAAGCACAAAATAAGGAGAAAATCTAAATGCAAATTACAAGAGGGAAACGGGCGCGAGCTCAAAAGGTAGTTATCTACGGACCGGAAGGAATTGGAAAGTCTAGCTTTGCGAGTCAATTCCCAGACCCCGTATTTATCGATACGGAAGGTTCGACAGATAACATGGATGTGGCACGACTCGACAAACCGACCAGCTGGACCATGCTTATCAATGAGATTGCTTTTATCAAGGCAAACCCAACAGAGTGTGGGACGCTCGTCATTGATACGATTGACTGGGCAGAAGCTTTGGCAGTTAATTACATCTGTTCGCAACATGGTAAGCAAGGGATTGAGGATTTTGGCTGGGGCAAAGGCTACACCTATGTCCAAGAAGAAATGGGACGTTTCTTGAATAGCTTGTCTGATTTGGTTGATATGGGGATCAACGTGGTATTGACTGCGCACGCTCAAATCAAGAAATTTGAACAGCCAGACGAAATGGGGTCTTATGACCGTTACGAGTTGAAACTTGGTCAAAAGACAGGATCTAAAACGGCACCGCTTGTAAAAGAATGGGCAGACATGGTTCTATTTGCAAACTACAAAACTTTAGTCATGACGGCTGATAATGGCAAGAAGAAAGCCCAAGGCGGTGAACGTGTAATGTATACCAATCACCGACCGGCTTGGGATGCCAAAAATCGCCATGAATTGCCAGATGAATTGCCATTCAATTACGCAGGAATCGCTCATATCTTTGCTAGTCAGCAAGTACAACCTATTCCACCACAACCTCAAGCGGTCACTCCAGCACCTCAGCAGACCACACAGCAATCTCCTGAACAAGTCCAAGAGGAATTACCTCTCGATATGTCGACGGTTGCCGAAGTACCTCAAAATGAAGCTCCTAACGAGCCAGAGAGTGCTACCGATTCATATCACGCAAGCTTACCAAAGAGTTTGACTGACCTTATGGCTCAAGAAAATGTGACAGAAGAAGAGCTTCAAAAAGTCGCTTACATTCGTGGGCACTTCCCGTTAGGAACGCCAATCGAAAACTTCCCGCCTGATTATTGGGATATGATTGTTGCACACTGGCAGGCGACTATGGAAGTTATTCAAAATCAAGTACGAGCAGACCCTGAACTGCCCTTCACGATGTAGATTCTGGGAGTTAGAAATCATAGCAAAATATAATAAAAATTTTAGAAACAAGAGGAAAACAACATGACACAACAACAATACAATAACTTTGATCACGAAATCGGCTGGGAAGATACTATCGAAAAAGACTCGGATCGTGTCCTACTGCCTGAAGGCCTATACAATTTTACAGTTAAAAGCTACGAGCGTGGACGTCACACACCAAACCCACAGAACCCAGGTAAATTGCCAGCATGTAATAAAGCAACTGTTCACATCCAAATCGTAGCTAACGAAGGCGAAACTGAACTGCGCCACAATCTGTTTCTGCACAGCTCAACTGAAGGAATGTTATCTGCTTTCTTTGCTGCGATTGGTCAAAAACGTAAAGGTGAACCGCTTCGTATGGATTGGAACGCTATCGTAGGAAAAACTGGTGTATGTAAGGTCGGAGTTCGCGAGTACAATGGCAATAAGTACAACGAAGTTAAAGGTATGATCTACGCTGAAGATGTTGACTACACAAAAGTATTGAACCAACAAGTAGGACAAGCTACACAAGCAAGCTACCAGCAACCACAACAGCCGAATTTTGCACAACAACCACAAGGACAAGCTGGATACCAAGCTGGGCAATTCTAGGAGGTAAGGGATGCAATTAAGACCTTATCAACAGGAAGCACGGGAAGCTGTTCAAGCTGAATGGGCTAAAGGTCGCAAGCGCACGCTCTTAGTATTGCCAACAGGTTGTGGAAAGACAATCGTCTTCTCCAAAATCATTGAAGACCAAGTGAAAGAGGGCAAGCGTGTGCTTGTCCTTGCTCATAGGTCAGAGCTTTTAGAGCAGGCTAGCGACAAGCTCAAGACTGCGACAGGACTCGGCACGGCCTTAGAAAAAGCTGAGAATACCTCTATCGGTTCATGGTATCGTGTTGTAGTTGGTTCTGTTCAGACGATGCAGAGAGAGAAGCGACTTAGTCAATTTCCTCCTGACTGGTTCGATACGATTGTGGTTGACGAAGCTCATCACGCTATTTCAGACGGTTATCAGCGTGTCCTTGGTTATTTTGAACAGTCAAATGTACTAGGAGTAACTGCTACACCAGACCGTGGAGACATGAAGAACCTCGGCTCTTACTTCGATAGTTTAGCTTATGAGTATTCGCTGGTCCAAGCTATTCAAGAAGGGTACTTATCAAAAATCAAAGCCTTGACGATACCGCTCAGCTTGGATTTATCAAATGTCAGTATGTCAGCTGGCGATTTCAAAGCGAGCGATGTTGGAACGGCGCTAGATCCTTATCTGGAGCAGATAGCAGACGAAATGGTCAAGCAATGTGCTGACCGCAAGACAGTTGTATTCTTGCCTTTGGTCAAAACTTCGCAAAAGTTTCGAGATATTCTTAATTCAAAAGGTTTTAAAGCTGCTGAAGTCAATGGAGAGTCCAAGGACCGCGCCGAAGTCTTAGAAGATTTCGAGAAGGACCGCTACAATGTTCTTTGTAATTCAATGTTATTGACAGAGGGCTGGGATTGTCCATCAGTAGACTGCGTAGTGGTGCTAAGACCTACTAAAGTGCGGGCGCTCTATTCTCAGATGGTAGGGCGTGGGACTCGCTTGCATCCGAGCAAGGAAGAACTGCTCTTACTAGACTTTCTCTGGCATACAGAACGCCATGAACTCTGTCGGCCTGCTCACTTAATCTGCGAGACTCCAGAAGTTGCTCAGAAAATGGTTGAGAATATGGAAGAGCAGACAGGTGTCGTGCTTGATCTTGAAGATATGGAAGTAAAAGCGGCTGAGGATGTCGTTGCTCAACGTGAAGAAGCCTTGGCCAAGCAACTCGCAGAAATGCGCAAACGCAAGCGCAAGCTAGTCGATCCGTTGCAATTTGAAATGTCTATCCATGCTGAAGACTTGTCGAGTTATGTCCCAAGCTTCGGTTATGAAATGGCGCCACCTTCAGAAAAACAAATCAAAGCGCTTGAGAAATACGGTATCTTTGCTGACGAAATTGGAAATGCAGGAAAGGCTGCATTATATTTAGACAGATTGCACAAGCGACAATCAGAAGGCCTGACCACACCAAAACAAATTCGATTCTTAGAAGGTCGAGGTTTCAAAGATGTTGGCATGTGGCAATTTGACCAAGCGAGAAATATGATTGATCGTATCGCAGCAAACGGATGGAGATTACCTGTAGGCGTGCGACCAGCTGAATATGTACCGGGGTGATGTATGGAACTAAATACAATCTACAACGAAGATTGCTTGGCCGGTATGCAAAAAATCCCTGACAAGTCAATTGACATGATATTGTGTGATTTACCTTATGGCACGACTCGAAATAGCTGGGACAGTGTACTGCCGTTTAATAAGCTTTGGGAACAATATGAACGAATTATCAAAGATAATGGCGCGATTGTACTGACTGCTCAAACTCCGTTTGATAAAGCGTTAGGAGTGAGCAAGCCAGAATTGTTGCGTTATGAATGGATTTGGGAGAAATCCAATGCAACAGGACACTTGAACGCCAATCGAATGCCGTTAAAGTCGCATGAGAACATTCTTGTGTTCTATAAAGAATTGCCAGTGTACAATCCGCAGTTTACTTACGGAAAACCGTACAAGGCAATCTGTAGTATGCATAGCATTAACTATGGAAAGCAAAAGGATAATATCGAAACTGTGAACGACGGCTATCGTTTTCCCAGAAGTGTATTGTTTTTTAATAACGAAAAAGACAATTTTCACCCGACACAAAAGCCGGTTGAATTGTTTGAGTACTTGATAAAGACATATACAAATGAGGGGGGAGTGGTGTTGGATAACTGTATGGGCAGCGGAACTACTGCAATAGCCTGTATTAATACCAACCGCAACTATATTGGCTTTGAAATTGATGAAGAATACTATCGCAAATCCATGGATAGAATCAACAGCCATGTGTCGCAGATGACATTATTTTAGAAAAAAAGGAGAAAACAGTGGCAGAGAATGATTTTAATTTGTTACCGTTGCTGGATTATATCAATCCTGCCACGGTAGACTACCAGACTTGGGTAAATGTGGGCATGGCCTTAAAACACGAGGGCTACACGGCATCCGACTGGGACAACTGGTCACAAAATGATAGCCGGTACAAGAAATTCGAGTGTTTCAAGAAATGGGATACCTTCAACGAGGAAGCAGGAACTATCGTGACGGGTGCGACTATTACCCAACTCGCTAAAGAAAACGGCTGGGTGTCGCAATATGGCTATGATAGTGAGAATGCGCATGAGTTAGGCTGGACAGATACAATCGACCGCGACTATCGTGTCATCGATAAGGACTGGATTGAAGGAAAGGAAATCCACGAGCCGACAGTTTGGAATCCTGTTCAGGAAATTATCAAGTACCTTGAAACACTTTTTGAAGCTGGTGAAAATGTCGGTTATGTGACCAAATGCTATCCAAAGACTGACGACGAAACTGGTGAGATTGTCAAATGGCTGCCAACAAAGGGAGCTTACGACCGTACAGCTGGTGAGTTGATTCAGCTCTTGCAAGAATGTAATGGAGATATTGGAGCTGTCCTTGGTGACTATCACGAAGAAGCTGGCGCATGGGTGCGATTCAATCCCGTGGATGGAAAGGGCGCTAAAAATGAAAATGTGACAGATTTCAGATACGCCTTGGTCGAATCAGACAGTATGCCGATTGAAAAACAAAATGCCATTTATAAAGAACTTGAATTGCCGATTGTAGCCTTGGTTCATAGTGGGAACAAGTCCCTACACGCTATCGTCAAAGTAGATGCCAAGAATTATGAGGAATACCGTAACCGCGTTGATTATCTTTATAAAATTTGTCAGAAGAACGGAATCATAGTTGATACTCAAAATAAAAATCCAAGCAGGCTATCACGCATGCCGGGATTTATCCGAAATGGGCAGAAGCAATTTTTGGTAGATACTAATATTGGTAAGGTCGATTGGGACGAGTGGTACCAGTACATCGAAGACTTGAACGATGATTTACCTGATCCAGAATCACTTTCGGACAGCTGGGATAACTTGCCCGAGTTGGCGCCTGAGTTGATTAAAGGCGTCCTTCGTCAAGGTCATAAGATGTTGATTGCTGGACCATCAAAAGCCGGTAAGTCATTTGCCTTAATTGAGATGTCGATTGCGATTGCAGAGGGTAAAAAGTGGCTTGGTTGGGATTGTACGCAGGGGCGTGTCCTCTATGTCAATTTGGAGCTAGACCGTCCGTCTGCCTTGCATCGTTTCCGTGATGTCTATCAAGCCATGGAATTGCCACCACAGAATATCAGTAACATTGATATCTGGAATCTCCGTGGAAAAACTGTACCAATGGATAAGCTGGCGCCTAAGCTCATCCGCAGGGCGCTGAAGAAGAATTACATCGCAGTTATCATCGACCCGATTTACAAGGTTTTAACTGGTGACGAAAACAGTGCGGACCAGATGGCGCACTTCACGAACCAATTCGACAAGGTAGCGACAGAGCTAGGTTCTAGTGTTATCTACTGTCATCACCACTCAAAAGGTTCTCAAGGTGGCAAGAAGTCCATGGACCGCGCTAGTGGTTCCGGTGTATTCGCTCGGGATCCTGACGCGCTTATTGACCTAGTTGAGCTGGAAGTGTCAGAGGAATTGCTGACACAGCGCCTGAATCAGGCAGCGTGCGAAGTGTACAAACAGGCCTTGCAAGAGCGAAATAATGCCTATTATCAGCAAAATGTCGGGCTAGACGACCTCTTGAGTCCTGCGCAGATGCGGACACACTTTGAGAAAGGCATTCCTGATGTCATGGCTCGGGCGCCGTATGCAGACAAACTCGAAGAAGCTCGCAATAAGATTCAGATAGCAACTGCGTGGCGCGTTGAGGGTACGCTTCGAGAGTTTGCCAAGTTCAAGCCAGTCAACATGTGGTTCAGTTATCCAGTGCACACGTTGGATGAATCAGGAGTGCTGGCTGATATTAAGCTGGACGATGATAAACCAGGGTGGATGAAAGCTAAAGAAACTCGCAAAAAGAACGCAAAGGAAGACAAAAAGCAAAAGCTGATAGAGTTTGACGAAGCAATCGAAAACGCGAATTTCGGCGAGCCGCCCTCAAAAGAAGAGGTAGCTGAATATTTAGGAGTGTCTATAAAAACTGTCGAAAGACGGTTAAAAACATCAAAAAAATATTGGCTCGATAAAAATACGCTCACTATTTTAAATAAAGAAAATGCGACAGAACCGTAAAATACCGTTTGTGTCAAAAAAACGACAACACCATAATTTATGGTTGTGTCTTTGTCTCAAAAAGGACAGACAAGACCATAAAAACGTGGTCGTGTCGAACGACAAGCACCTATATATTATATATATAGATAATGTCCTGTCGTCCATCATGTCCATACCTGTATAGACAGGGTTGCTTAAAACGCACCCTGTCATATACAAGGGTCATGGACTAAGCGCGAAAATAAAAAAAGAAAAGGAGTGCATTTATAAAAATGTCTATTGAATTCTTTTTACCGATGCAAAAAATTCCAACAACGACTCACCAACAAAAAAAGGTAAACGTGAGATTTGGTAAGCCAATCTTTTATGAGCCAGATGATCTAAAAAATGCCAGAGCGAAATTTGAGAGCTTGCTCGCACAGCATGTGCCTCCTGATAAATTTAAAGGAGCTGTTCGGCTGACAGTCAAGTGGTGTTTTCCTCGTATCAAAAAAAGTTACGATGGCCAGTACAAGACCACGAAGCCAGATACGGACAATCTGCAGAAGTTACTCAAAGATTGCATGACGAAACTTTGCTACTGGAAAGATGATGCACAAGTGGCCAGCGAGATTGTCGAAAAGTTCTGGGCGGATACAGTCGGAATCTATATCAAGATTGAGGAATTGCCATGAAGATTGACTACATCGATTTTTTTAGCAGAGTCATTCCGAAATGGATGGCGCGCAGCAATCAGAAGAGCCAAGAGGTCGGTTTTGGATCGGACGTTTATTGGTTATGGGCGGTGTCGTCAATCGGAGAAATTTGCAAACAATACAATGATGATGATCTAGTGACAGAGCAATTCGGTCTACTCTTTAACTGGTTAGAAAAACAAGCAGGTTAAACAATGAAATACAACAAACAAATAATGATTGACGGGTTGAAGCGGTCAATCGAGCAAGCGGAGCAGGAAATCGAGAAGTATTCGAAGCCTTGCAATAAACGAGTTGCACAAGGGCGTACTGCTCACCGTGAATTTTTGAAGAAAAAATTAAAGAAAATGAAATTGCAGTTGGAGGAATTGGAAGATGAATAAGCAGGAATTGATTGAACGGATAGAAGGTTTAAAAAATATTTTCGGGAATAAATGTGAATACGTCAAAATAGACTTTATGATAGAACTCGTTTCTGAATTAGACGAACCCAAAACAGGTCACGCAGACGAAGCGCCTCGCTATGTAAAGAACGTACTAGCACGATTGCGAGAATTGCCATTGCATGACAGAGAGGTTTGGCTAAAGGCTATCATGGGTGAATTTGAACAGGACTTCAGTCATGCAAAATGGCGTGAGGGCTACGAGCAAGGAAAACTTGAGGGAGCATGGGTTGGTAATCAATTGAAGGATGCTGATAAGATTCGGCAAGAATTGAACAAACCAGTCGTACCTCAGTTTGTGGCGGATTATATTGATATCTCACAATTTTATGTACGTACTCTACATTATGCACTTGAGAACTCACCAGAAAAAGTCAATTTGTGGCTTTGCGAAAATGAATTAAATCGACAAAATATTTTCGCCCGCGCTTGGCTGGACGGCTACGAGGTTGAGGAAGAGGAAGAGAAGCGGTATCGAGCGAAGGTGAAAGGTATGAATTCTATGAATGGTTATTTAGCCCGTAACAAAAACCTTGGTACTTGGTATTTTGGTATAAGTGGTAATGATAAAAATCATTGCACAAACCACACCCAAAAAGAACTAGAAGATGCTGGCTTCGGCTGGGTGTTCGATTGTGAGGGTATTGAAGTCGAGGAGGTGGAGTGATGAGAGTGTTCATGGAGTTCGTTGACGACGAAGAAAAGCTGGCGGTGGAGAAACTCAATGAATATATTGAAAAAGCCAAAATAGCAACAAGTGGCAAGGCGAAAGTAAAAGTTATAGGTTATCAAGTCGCACGTTACGAACAATTAAACAAAGAAAGAACTTACATTCTTGTTGAGGAGGTAATAGATTGAAACGTTTTATCGCAATCTGGATTCTTGTAATTGCCGGAATGAACATCTGGCAGTCGAACAGGATTGCAGAACTAGAAAAAAATAAGCCGATGGTTGTCTATAAAGCTGACAACCAAGGCGCTGAGATATTTGGTAAGGTCGTCGAGAAAGGACGACATGGCAAGCTATACACACTTACGATTCGTGATTACGGTGTGTTCGTAGTTACGAAGGAAGTCTACGAAAAGGTGAAAGTTGGAGATGAGGTGAGAATTTGAAATTTCTAGATCTGTTCGCAGGCATCGGTGGCTTTCGTCTTGGGATGGAGTCAGCTGGCCATGAATGTATAGGATTTTGCGAAATAGACAAATTTGCAAGAGCTAGTTATAAAGCGATACATAAAACAGAAGGAGAAATAGAGTTACATGATGCAACAGGAATCACAAAGAAAGAAATCAAAGCAATCGGACAAGTCGATGTTATCTGCGCAGGATTTCCGTGTCAGCCTTTCAGCGTTGCTGGGACAAGACGAGGTTTTGAAGACACAAATGGAACTCTCTTCTTTGAAATCGCAAGGTTCGCTTCCGTTCTCAAACCTAAGTATCTATTCCTCGAGAACGTCAAGGGGCTTATTAGCCATGATAAAGGGTATACCTTTGAGACAATCATCGGATCGTTGGATGAATTGGGGTATGATGTCGAATGGCAAGTGCTTAACAGCAAAGATTTTGGAGTACCACAAAACAGAGAAAGGTGCTACATTGTCGGACATCTTAGAGGAACAAGTGGAAGAAAAATATTTCCTATCGCTGAAACAAGATCAGATAAATCAATTATGCAACTAGGAAATATCAAAAAAACCGAAAGTTTTGGTGGAAATCCTCAATGCGGAAGAATTTACAGCATAGACGGATTAGCGCCTTGCCTAAATACGATGCAAGGTGGACAAAGAGAACCCAAAATCCTTATTGACGGTAAGGTACGCAAACTAACACCTCGTGAGTGTTGGAGGTTACAAGGTTTTCCAGACTGGGCATTTGACAAGGCTCAAGAGGTCAACTCTAACAGTCAATTATACAAGCAAGCAGGCAATAGCGTGACAGTCAATGTTATCGCTGCAATAGCAAAGGAGCTTTAGGAGAAAAACAATGAACAACACAGAATTAGAAAATAAGGTTCAACAATGGTTTGTTGAACGAAACTTGCATGAAGCAAATCCAGTCAAGCAGTTCTTGAAGCTCATGGAAGAGTCAGGAGAATTGTTTGAGGGTATCGCAAAGGACAAATCTGAACTGATTTATGATGCACTTGGTGATATTCAAGTCGTATTGATTGGGCTTGAGCAACAAATCAAGAACGGTGCTCAGATTTTAGCAGATCAACAGGAACTTGAATTATTGCTGATGGTTTCAAGTCTAGGCAATATCGCTCAGAAGCTATATTCGCACGTTTGCCACAATGATACACAGATGCCTCTGATTAAGTCTGACCTGATGTTTCTTGACAGCGTGGTTAGTTCTGTTTCGTTATTTAATAAAACAGATGCAGACAGTTGCTTGCAGATTGCTTATGATGTTATCAAGGACCGCAAAGGTAAGATGATTGACGGGGTGTTTGTGAAAGAGGAGGATTTGGGATGATACAGAAATTTAGAGCGTGGATTTCAGAGGCTGATACCATGGCGAACGACCTTAAAGGCATTGATTTTGAAAATGAGACTGTTGTGCTAAGAAAACTTTACTATGAAGATGGCTTTCCAGTAGAGACGGAAGTGTTTGAAGTTGAAATCGGGAATGCTATCCTCATGCAATCAACAGGATTGTTTGACAAAAATAACAAAGAGATTTTTGAGGGGGATATCGTTCAATTTTTTGATAGTCTATATACTGTTTTTTACGACATCAAGGAAGGATGCTATCGATTAAAACCACACGACGATAGATGGGTTGTAGATTATATGTGTAGTTTTTCAAGCGAAGAAAGTTTCGAAGTTGTCAGCAACATCTACGAAAACAAGGAGCATTTATGATTATTATTAACACAAATCCTAAAAATCCACTTTTACAAAAAGTGAAAGAGGAGCTGGATTTTTTAGGAGTCAAATATGAAATAAAAAAATCATGGACGGATGAACTCATCAAGCAATGTTTTGTCAATAATTTTGAATTTTGTTCAGGGCATTATATGAGCCAAATTAGAAAATTGAATTTTGAACAAGCATTAGAGATGATACATCAAAACCCTAAAATGTTAAGGAAATTTATTGTCATAAATGGGAATAAATCGATAGCAGATTTTCCTAAGGTAAGCCTTGTTAGAAAACAATTGAAAGGATTATTAAAATGAGTAAAGAAGCAAGATTGTTTTACAATCATATCAGAAAACAACTGATCTATGTTCCGAATACGTCAATTGCAGAGCGATTGAAAAAGCATATTTTAGCACATCCAAATTTTAATAGCAGCAGAAATTTCTTGGATATGGTTGTAGCGAACTACTGCACGAATAGAAAGAAAGATAAGTTACCTAGTTTGGAAGTAATTGAGTGGTTAGGTAAATTTTTAGATGTAAACTACGCAAACCCTGAGCTCTTGGAGGATGAGAAATGACAAAATTTGTTCAACTAGTTCCATTCAAATATGGTGAGATGAAAGAGCCTATTACAATTAACATTGATTGTATCAAATGTGTTTTGAAACACGATGTTTATCTTAGTAAAGTATTTGTAAGTAATGAGATGATAGAACATCTAAAAGAACAACTAACTGCCGATGAGTTCTTGTATGTAATCAATCCAACATACGAAAAGCTTGTAGCTATTTTAACTCAGGAAGAGGAAGATAAATGAAACCAGAAAAAATTGACAAAGTAAACAAACCAAGCCACTATCAAGGATCAAAAGGTCTTGAAAGTATCGAAGTGATTGATAACTTTATTGGCAATCTGCCAGGTAAGGCAGCATGGTGCTGGGGCAACGCTATCAAGTATCTATTGCGTTTCCAAAAGAAGAACGGTCTTGAAGATTTGAAAAAAGCACGCAAGAACCTTGATTGGCTGATTGAGGAGATGGAACATGGGCAGGAACAATCGAGAGTACGCTCTGTATGACGGTGAAACATTCATCGCTTGCGGGACGATTAAGCAAATCTGTCAAGAGACTGGCTTAAAGAAAGGAACCTTGTCGTTTTACAAGTCGCAAAAGTACAGAGACAGACTTAAAAATCCAAACGAAGGAATGATACTGATTGAAATCAAGGAGGATGAATGACGATAAATATCAAGCAACGATTGAAAGCATTACAGTACATTGATATCAAAGCGAAGTCAAAGCATCAGGAAATTGTCAGCTTGAAGTCAGGTATCTTGAGAGGGCAGCAGTTTGACAACATGCCAAAATCGAAGAGTAATAAAAATCAATCAGAAGAATTGAATATTTTGATTATTGATAAAACAGAACAGCTCTATCAAGAAATTCAAGGTTTATACAAAGAGCGTGATGAGTTGATTCAAGCAATCGAATCGCTAAACGATCCGGTAGAAAATATCGTGATGCGGTTGTTTTACATCGATGGGATGACGTGGAATGAAGTCGAAGCTAAGCTAAAATATAGTAGAGGAGCTATTCAAAAAATCAGAAAGTCTGCTTTTGAGAATTTATCTAAAAATTGTGAACGAAGTGAACTAAAGTGAACTTTTAAAGTGATATTATGGTATTGTCAGCAAGTACGGTAAAGCGGACTGATGACTCCTTTAATATTTTTTTTGTAACGGCACCAGGGACAAGCCAGTGATTTCCTCTTAGTCTTTCGTTTAGTCTCTGATGTCGTTATTTTAGACTTTTAGTGTAGCGGTAACACAGCAGTCTCCAAAACTGTTATCGTAGGTTCGATTCCTGCAAAGTCTGTGAGAGGTCTTAATTAAGTTACACAAGCGTGTGGCTTTTTGTTTTTTCAGAAAGGAGCGCAATGAAACCAAAAAGGCTTACTGTTCTAAATGGCAGGAGAACGACCGTGGCCTATGATAGTCGTAGTGAAGAATATACAAACTATAATCGCACTCGCTGGAAGTATGATAAGGATGTCAAAAGATTTTATAATTCATCAATCTGGAAACGAACAAGTCAGCAAGTATTGCTTGAGTCTGATTATGTTTGTGCGATGTGTGGAGGCGAAGCAACAATGACCGACCACATCATTAGCGTGAAGCAGGACTGGTCTAAGAGACTGGATAGGAACAACCTACAAGCAAGTTGTAAGAAATGCAATGATAAAAAAGCAATCAAAGAGAAGTATTCTTATTGATTGTGTAGTAAAAAGCTAGAAACGGATATCAAAAAGCGAACGAAAATAGAATACAAAAGGGCGAACCAGTCAGTAATACACCGTAAATTGTACGGAAATACCCCCTTTGTTTTTAGACGGGGGTATGTATTGTTCGGATATAAGAACGCTGCCCTCTTCTGTGCAAAAAATTCCGTTTTTGAAATCTTTAAACTCTAAAATAATGTGAAGGAGGTGATAGCATGGGGCGAAGAATGAAGGTAGTTGAAGCCACTAAAAGTCATTTGACGAAAGAAGAAAAAATAGCTAAGAAAACCATACAGGACAAGGCTTCAGATGGTTTGGATGCTTTGCAATTAACTCCACCAAAACACTTTGACCCGATTGCTAAAGCAGAATACAAACGAGTCATCAACGATCTGCGAAAGCTACCCCTAAGAAATCTAGACAGGGCAGTCTTAGAAAGCTACTGTACCTGGTATGCAGTCTATAAAGAGATATCTCGTGGACTGCAGAAAAAAGGTTATGTTTACGAGAATGAAAAAGGCTCGGTGATTCCAAACAAAATGCTGTATACATTAGAGCGTGCGACAACTAACTTGACAAAAGCTGCATCACAATTAGGTTTGACGGTGGATAGTCGCATGAAGTTATTCGTGCCACAAGTTGAAGAAAAGAAAGAGAGTATTTTTGATAAATTTGGTAGTTAGGAGGTGATTATATGGAAGATGTGGCTTATCAGTATGCTTCGAAAGTCGTAAGTGGAGAAATCAAAGCTAGTAAGAAAGTTATAAAAGCTTGCAAGCGACATTTAAGAGATTTGAAGCGTATGGATGATGAAGACTTTCCATATATTTACTTACCTGACAAGGCTAAGAATCCAATCGATTTCATCGAAATGCTACCTGATGTTAAGACGGGAAAGCCTTATCCATTGGCCGATTTTCAAAAATTCATTTTATCGAGTTTGTACGGTTGGCGAAAAAAGTCTGACACATCGATAAGGAGATTCAAAAAAGCTTTAATCAGCTTAGCCAGAAAGAATGGTAAGACAATTCTAGTCGCAGGGATTGCTCTGTACGAGTTTTTATTTGGTCGGAACCCTGCAATGAGCCGTCAGCTGTTTTGTACAGCGAATGACCGCTCTCAGGCTCGTATAGCCTATGATATGATCCGTAAGCAGTTGGATGCTTTAAGAAGTCAAAATTCAGATATCAGGAAGGCTACGAAGATAGTCCGTGATGAACTCAGGAATTTAAACGATGAAAGTTATGTGCGTGCATTGAGTCGTGAAACTGGTGCAGTCGATGGATTTGAACCATATGTTGGTATCTTAGATGAATTTGCAGCATCTAAAACTAATGAGATGATTGAACTTCTCGAATCTGGTCAAGGTCAGCTTGACAATCCATTGATTTTGATTATTTCAACAGCTGGATTGGACTTGAACGTGCCGATGCACACAATCGAGTATGCGTATATTGAAAAACTTCTTGATGAAGAAGTTGAGAATGATGAATACTTTGCTTTCATAGCTGAACAAGACAATGAAGAGGAGATTGCAGATGAAGCTAACTGGATAAAATCAAATCCAATTCTTGAAGTTAAAGCACTTCGTGACAAGATGATGGACTATCTGCGAAAACGTAGGAAGGTATCACTTGAAATTGGAACAGTGAATGAAGTCCTTGTTAAGAACTTTAATATGTGGAGACAGTCCTCTGAAGAGTCATATATGGATAAAGAAAGCTGGGCGAAAGCCAAGATAGACCAACCAAACACCAAAAAACGTAGAGTTTGGTTAGGGGTCGATGTTGGTAGGTCCAGTGACTTATTCTCTATTTCTCCGATGGTCATGATGGATGATTGCTGGTATGCAGATAGCTTTTCTTTTGTGGCTACTAAATATGGCTTGATAGCAAAAGAGAAGAGAGACGGTGTTTCTTATACGAATCTGGAAAGGATGGGCGAGTGTGAAATAACCACGCTTGAAAGTGGGGTTATTGATGATGAGCGTGTTCTTGAGAAAATTGAGGAAATGGTCTATGAGAATGATTGGGAGTTACAAGGTATTTACTTCGACCCTTATCAATTCGGTTCGCTACTGACTATGATTGAGAAACGACATCCAGAATGGCCACTTGTCCAGATACCACAAACCACCATGGTTTTGAATATGCCCACGAAGCAATTCCGTGATGATGTCCGTCAAGGTAAAATCAAGCATAGTGGCAATCAGTTGCTGACAATGGCAATTAACAATGCATATACCAGAGTTGACAACAACGGTATGAGGATTGATAAAAACAAAAACAGTAATAAAATCGACCCTCTGGATGCGTTATTAGATGCTTATGCTGCTTGTTACTTGGAACCATTTGATGGAAGCGGTTATTGGACGAACGAGAAAATTTTGGAAGGAGGTTCGCTATTTTGAGATTATTGAAACATATCCACACAATTTTACTTTTGGTAGGCCTTGGATTTTTAATCTATGGGCTTTTTTTAATTGGAAATGTAATAGGTTATATCTCAACAGGATTGATTTTTTGCTTTATTGGAGTATATATTGACAAAACTAAACAACCTTGAAAAGCCTTACATAATTTGATATAATAAACTGATTTAGGAGGTCTTAGATATGACGAAAAAACCAGTTTATAAACAACCTTTATTTTGGACGACAATCGGATTCGGATTCCTTTCGGTAGTGCTATTCGTTTTGCTTTTTAGAATTACATCGAATTTTATTGAAGTAGAAAATGCACTTGCTAAGCATAATGTATATTACGACTCAAAAGATAAGGATATATATTATAATGTTTCTGGTGACAAAAAGACGGTATCATCTTCAACGACAGCGTCATCAACATCTTCGAAAAATGAAGAAAAGTTTCAAGCCGATCTTTCGGATGAATATTCTTGGATGAAAGCTTTTGCTGCAATAAAAAAAGGCGAAACAGTATCATGGTCAGATATGATTATTGTTAAAACACAATACACATTTCAATTAGATAAAATGCTCCAATTGACCGAAAAGCCAACTGAAGAGCAAAAAAGAGCTGTTGAAAATGGGAAAGACATAATAGATCAGACAGTTAACTTTTATAAGAACGCTGAGCATTATGACAGAGAGTTATCGAAAGAGGAGAAAGATATTATCCTTTCGAATATTTCAGAAATGATGAAAGTAGTTTATTTGTTTACAAAAGAACACTAAACTACTAAAGCACCGTATGGTGCTTTTTTTATGCTCAAAATTAGAAAGGAGGTGAGAAAATAAATGACTTTTTTTCAATCTTTAGGATCGTCAAAACTATCTTATGACGATTATGTCTCTTCGGTGCTTTCTGGCAATTCAAGTCCTGAGTATACTGGTATATCTGCCTTAAAGAATAGCGATGTATTGACTGCTGTATCTATTATTGCTGGTGATGTTGCGCGTTTCCCATTATTGAAAAAGGATTTAGTGGGCAATATCGAACAAGACGAAGATTTGAACTATCTTTTGAATGTTAAATCCACAAGCAATACATCTGCTCGGCAGTGGAAGTTTGCAATGACAGTCAATACAATTTTGACTGGTAATTCATTCTCACGTATTCTACGTGATCCAATCAATGGCAAGCCATTAGAGTTTCAATTCTTTAGGCCGTCTGAAACGACTGTTGAGGAAACTGATGACCACGAATTGATTTACACGTTCAGAGACCGATTAAACGGCCGTGAAATTCGTTGTGGAGCAGACGAGGTCATCCACTGGAAGTTTTTTAGCCACGATACTATCTTGGGTAGGTCTCCGTTGCTGTCTTTAGGTGATGAAATTAGCTTACAAAACGGTGGCCTGAATACCTTGATTAAATTCTTTAGAGATGGTTTCTCAAGTGGAATTATCAAATTAAAAGGCGCTCAGTTGAATGGTGAAGCAAGGAAAAAGGCCCGTATGGACTTTGAAAAGATGCGTGAAGGCTCGACTGGTGGCAGTCCTTTGGTATTTGACGATACCCAAGAATATACACCGCTCGAAATTGATACGAATGTCTTGCAGTTGATTACATCTAACAACTTCTCTACTGCACAGATTGCCAAAGCTTTGCGAGTTCCTAGTTTCAAGCTGGGAGTGAACAGCCCTAACCAGTCTGTCGCACAGTTGACTGAAGATTATGTAACCAATGACCTTCCATTCTACTTCGATGCAATCACAAGTGAACTTGCTTTGAAAGTGTTCGATAATGAAGAGCGCAGGAAGTATCGTGTTGAATTCGATACTCGTAGCGTTACTGGTAGAAATGTAGACGAGATTGTAAAACTTGTAAATAATCAAATCTTAACACCTAACCAAGCCTTGATTGAGCTTGGCAAGGAGCGTTCTACTGATCCAAATATGGACCGTTATCAGTCAAGCTTAAACTATGTCTTCTTGGACAAGAAAGAAGAATATCAAGCAATGAAAGGAGGTGAGACAAAGGATGCCAAAGAGAATCAAGATGAAAGGTCCACTGATTCCGAATAACAGTCAAGAGGCTTATGACTATTTTGGTTTGGAATCGGTCAGCGCTAAAGCTATCACAGATGCTTTTCCAGATGACAAAAGCGACATCGTTTTAGAAGTTAATTCAAACGGTGGTCTTGTAACTGTCGGGAGTGAAATCTACACGGCTTTGAAAAGCTATCCAGGGAATGTGACCGTGGAAGTAACGGGAATGGCAGCAAGCGCTGCTAGTGTTGCAATTATGGGAGCTGACAATGTACTTATTAGTCCAACAGCGCAGATTATGATTCATAAAGCGTTGTATGGTTATGTGTCTGGCAACAGTGATGACTTGGACAAAGCTTCTAATGCACTGAAATCTAGCGACCAGGCTATCGTGAATGCCTATGTGGCAAAAACCGGATTGGAAGAATCGGTTATCATCGATATGATGAGAAACGAAACTTTTATGTCGGCCAGTGAAGCAGTTGAAAAAGGCTTTGCGGATGAAGTGATGACCTTTGATGATGTTTGTGCGGTAGCGAGTCTAGAGAACGGACTGTTGCCACAAGCAGTCATTGATGACTTTTACGCTAACCGTAGCAAGCGCAAGTCAGAAATCCAAAACATGCTACGAGAAATCGAAAAAGAAGAATTACTCAGAGGGCTCTAAGCTCTCTTTTTTATACCCAAAAGGAGAAAACAACCTATGTTTAAAGAAAAAATGAAAGAACTTAAAGCGCAGATTGCAAATATCGGTGCTGAAATTGTTAATAAGACAGATGAATTGAAATCTGTTTTGAACTCTGATGATCTTGAAAAAGCTCGTGAAGTGCGTGCTGAAATCGATGCTTTGAAATCACAAAAAGAAGAGGTGGAAAATAACTTGAAGGCTTATGAAATCGCAGAAGCAGGCACTGGATCGCATGCATCTGGCGAAAAACACGAAGTAAAAGCGGAAGGTAAATCTTACCGTGAATCTGTAAATGAATGGGTTCGCTCTAAAGGCGCGGTTTCAGATGCTAACTTGAAACTCGAAGGGAAAGACCTTCTCATTCCTATGAATGAAGCAGTAAATCCAACTCAAGACGGATTGAAGAAAACAGATACTGGAAAAGTAACTAGCAAAGAAATTGTTACTACTCCAATCCGTGAAGTTAAGACGGTTCTTGACCTTAAACAATTCGTGACAGTTCATAAAGCGTCTAAAGGTGAAGGATCATATCCAATTCTTAAACACGCAACATCTAAGATGGCAAGCGTAGAAGAACTGGAAAAGAATCCAGCTCTTGCTAAGCCTGAATTTACAGATGTTGCTTGGAAAGTAAAAACTTACCGTGGCGCAATTCCACTTTCACAAGAAGCGATTGACGATGCAGATGTTGACTTGCTTGCTATTGTTGCTGAAGCAGCTAACCAAATCAAAGTTAACACTACAAATGATGTAATCGGTACTATTTTGAAAACATTTGAAGAAAAACAAGCGGCAGACCTTGATGCAATCAAGGCTATTTTGAATGTTGATCTTGACCCTGCTTACAACGTGTCATTTGTAGTTTCTCAAAGTTTCTACCAAAAATTGGACACTTTGAAAGATAAGAACGGTCGTTACTTGCTCCAAGACTCTATTGTTTCTGCATCAGGCAAAGCATTCCTTGGACACCCAGTATTCGTAGTTGCTGATACCATGCTTGGTGTGGCTGGTGAAGCTAAAGCCTTTATCGGCGATGTACAACGTGCTGTACTCTTTGCAGACCGTCAAGAATTGGGTCTCCGCTGGACTGATAATGAAATTTACGGTCAATACTTGCAAGCAGTCGTGCGCTTTGATGTTAAGAAAGCAGATGCAAAAGCTGGTTACTTTGTAACTATGCCCTAAGGCTCCCCCAGCTAATGGGGGTGTCACACGGTCAGAAGTAGCATTAGCAGTACCAACCGCAAGTAGCACCAAACAAGAAATCATGGCTTACTTAGATAGCAAAGGAATTTCTTACAATTCGTCACAAACTAAAGAGCAACTACTAGCCTTGATTGGAGGTTAGAGCTATGGAAGATAAAAAGAATAGCTTTCTTGAAGAAGTTAAGTTGTATTGTAAAATCGACTATGACTTTGAAGATGAGTTACTACTTGAACTTATTGAGTCAGCTAGAGAGCAGATTTGTTTCGCTATCGATAGCAAACTGCAGCCTGAGGACTTAGAGTCCTATGCGAAGTTCCGTCTAGCTGTCAAAAAGCAAGTCAAGGAAGAATACGAACATCGAGGGATGTCAGCAGATACCATGCGTTATCCATTAGCAAATGGTGTCCTGAACATCATTCACCAACTTAGAACACGGAGGGAAAGTTAATGCGGACACGTAACATGAATGTCCGCATTACTTTTTTTCAAAGAGTAGGTGGACAAAATGAAGATGGAGAAGTGCTAGATTTCGAAAGAAAGGACCTGTATACTTGCTGGGCAGAAGTGTCTAAAACATCTATCAAAGATTTTCGTGAAAATGCAACGGTTACGAAAGCTAGTGGGTTGTCAGAACACAAAGACACCAAAACATTCTTAATTCGTCATCTACCAAAACTGCTTTTTGACAATTCTTGTTTCGTTGATTTTGATGGTAATGAATATCAAATCATTGCTATTGAACGTGACTACGCAAACAAGGAAATTGACTTGATAAAGGGAGTGATGGTTTCATGACGAAAGGATTAGATCTTTGTCTTGAGAACCTTACGAAATTGGAGGTAAAAGCACCTAAGGTAGCTCGCGAAGCGGTCACAATGGTTGCTGAAGAGTTTGAAAAAGAGCTTGGAATAAATACCCCAGTTTCTGACGAGCTAACACTCACTCGATTGAAAGAAGATATAAAAATCAGTAATTTCAAAGGGAGAGGTGGCGCTCCTTCAAAAGATATTGGTTTTGGTCGGTCAACTGGTTGGCGTGCTAAGTTCCCGGACAGCGGAACGATCTATCAGAAAGCTCAGGATTTCGAGGAAAAGACTATCAATGCAGTTACTCCTCGAGCCAAGGAAATATACAAACTAAAAATAAGGGAGGTGTTAAAATAAATGATTGCTGAAACTGAAGCATATAAACTTTTGGTGGCAGATGAACAGTTAAATCAACTGTTTAATGAGTTCAGGGGCAAAGATTTTCCAGGTTATAAACAAGGTATTTTCACTTATGATATTCCTGAAAAGCCTACAAACTTAAAACAAAAAGAACTTGCTCCGTTTGCAAGAATTTATTTGACTTACGAAGCACCTCACAAGTATGCAGATGACAAAATCATCTCAATGGAACAACGCATCACAATCAACTTTTGGTGTAAGAATGCTAAACAAGCGGACCAAATCGCCAAAAGAATGGATGCAACACTAGAAAGTGGCGGATTTGAACGCTACACAGCAAATGAGAAACCTCGATACATGGATGACGATATTGGATTGTTGATGAACATTCGAAAATATCGTCTTTTTGTTTGGAGTGATCTCGAAGAAACGAAAGGAAAATAAATAAATGTCAAAAGTTAAATTTGGTTTGCGTGGTTTTGAATATGGGGTTTTGGACAATAAAAACCTTGTCACAGGTGATACTAAAAAGATTCCAGGAATTAAAACAGCGAAACTGGATATCACAAATGAATTGAACACTATCACAGCAGATGATGGACCATACGTAGTATTGTCTTCTGGTATCACTGGAACAACCCTTGAAGTGTCATGGCTTGATTTGGGCAGTGATGCACGTAAGGATTTCTACGGCATCACTGTAGAAAACGGTGTTGAAAAATACAACAAGAAGATGACTCCAAACGATATCGCTTGCTTGTTCCGCACAACTGGCGACGATGGCAAAGGTATTTGGGTCGGTCTCCTTAAAGGTAAGTTCTCACTTCCAGGAATGGACCTTGAAACTAAAGACGGTTCACCAGAACCTAAGAATGATACTGTATCTGGTAGCTTCGTAGCTCGTGGAGATGACGACGAAGGTCTTGTAATTGTAGTAGGTCGTGAAGACAACCCTCAATTCCAAGAATCTGAATTCCGTAAGCTCGTCTTCCCAAAGTCGTAAGCGGTGCTAGTTCAGAGCGAACAGCAACCGCTGAATCAGGCGCAGTAGGACAAGATGCATAAGAATAGGCTTGGTTATTCCAAGCCTATATTTTTTAAGGAGTAAAGAATGTTTGAAATTAAATTTAAAAAAGCAGGGGTTTTGAAGGAGTTTTCAAAAGACTACGTAAATGTCGAAGACAACCTGCTGGCTTTGGAGCACCAAGTGCGACAAACTTCATTGTATGAAAACAAGGAAGATTTGCTAAATCCTGCTAAACATCGTGAATTGAATGAAGCATATCTTGATATGTTTGTGAAAATGTACGGTGAGCAGTTTGATGTAGACGATTTGAAGGGTGCAAGTGTCGAAACACTCGAAACTTTGAATAATCTATACCTTGCTGCACTCGGTGGAAAACAAGAAGAAAAAGAGACCGCTGAAGGAAAAAAGAAGAAAAAGGGCTAAGCCCTAAAGAAGCCCAAAATAATTTACTGGTTTGGGTTCAATCATTAATGAGTCAAGGATATACGATCCATGACATTAAGAGTATGCGTTTATCAGATTTTGATTTGATGGTGCAGGCTTTAGAAACAAAAGAAAGCCAAGAGGAAGAAGAAACGACCCTTGATAAGGCCTTCCCATTCCTTTTTGGATAGAAAGGAGAATGAATGGCAAGTAATATCGGTGAATTAGTCGCCACAGCAACCTTAGATGTCGCTCCTTTTCAGTCAAACGTCGGGAGGTTGAAAACCTATCTAAAGGGTGTCGATAATTCCCTGAAAGCGATGGAAAACAACTTTAAGGGAGCTGGCAAGAATGTCAGTAACTTAAAAGGCCTTTTATCGCAAACCGGTTCAGCTCTTAGCTCATATCAAACAGTATTGAGTTCACAGAGCGAACGATACAATCAATTAAAAGCCAGTATTGGAGATGTGTCTACTGCAACTGCTGAACAAAAGCAAAAGCTAGTTGAAGCAAGTGCTAGCATGACTGCGACTGCTGCTAAAGTAGCTGAATTGCAAAATCGCTACGAGCAATTGGCTAGTTCTATGAGAAGAGCTTATATTGACGATAGTGCCTTTACAAAATTTGGTAATAGTGCACGGGAAGTCGGTGAAAAATTCAGTAAAGTTGGTAAAGAGATTTCTGGTTTTGGATCTGCACTAACGAAAGGTGTTACTGCTCCAATTGTGGCTGGTGCGGGTCTTGCGGTGAAAGCTGCAATTGATTATGAGTCAGCGTTCGCGGGGGTTAAGAAAACAGTGGACGAAACCGCCACTGTGTCTTATCAAAAACTATCGGATGGCATTCGTCAAATGGCTAAAGAATTGCCAGCTAGCGCAGTTGAGATTGCAAATGTAGCAGAAGTTGCTGGTCAGTTAGGTATCAAAGCAGAGGATATCCTTACATTCTCACGAACCATGATTGACATGGGAGAATCTACAAACTTGAGCGCAGAAGAAGCTGCGACAGCTATTGCCAAGATTGCAAATATTCTCGGTCTAACATCGGACGAATATGGCCGATTTGGTGCGTCAGTGGTCGATTTAGGTAATAACTTTGCGACAACTGAAAAAGACATCGTCGAGATGACCAATCGTTTAGCGGCAGGTGGTAAACTTGCTGGTCTAACTGCTCCTGAAATCTTAGGTCTTGCTACTGCTATGAGTAGTGTAGGGATTG
>ERZ773076.271-NODE-271-length-28728-cov-5.887106_pt1 | contig 28728 bp, 19 predicted proteins | sample MGYA00580613_ERZ773076 | MGnify/ENA primary metagenome ERZ773076 (study PRJEB29015, sample SAMEA2738005) | human oral metagenome | biome: human oral; feature: human-associated habitat; material: dental | place: China | collected 2057 ...
CCATCGCCGAGAGCCCCATCGCGCGGAAATTCTATCTCGGAGAAAATTTCAGCCTTTGAAAAAATCCAGCCGATCTGCGTGCGCAGGTCGGTTTTTTGATGGACGCCGAATAGGCATGATAAATCCCCCAGTTCAACTAACTGGGGGGAGAGAATCTTATAGAAAAAGGGAGCGCCTCCTATGCTGAACCAGAGTGGCCCGACAACCACGAATGAAGGACAGCATAGGAAGCGCTTGTCAATGCATGACGCAAAAATTTTATCACACAGTAAATGGAGACGTAAAGCCCGCGATAATAGTGTGCTTCGATGCACCTTTTAAGGTGCTGCACAAGCGGTCGACCCTTATAGGGGATGTTCGAACCGCCGATTCAACGGATGATTTTGATTTTCCTACGCGATGTAGCGACGGTAGGCATCGAGGAGAAAGAGGGCGGCGGCCATGCCGATGGTGACGAAGCTGCCGCGCGTGACGAGCATCATCTGCACCTCGGAGAGACGATGCGCTGCGTGACGGCGCGTATAGGTGAGGATGAGCGAGATCGTCAGCAGAATATACATCGAGAGCATGACGGTGTCAAATATTTCCCACGATGCTCCGATGACCAAAATCGAGAGCATAATGAGGAAGATGAGGATATAGTCTTTGCCGGGAGGGCGTTCCGCGGGGTTCTTTTCATGGGGGGCGACCTTGTGCTGCAGTTTCCTTAACATTCGTGCCATATCTGTCCGTCCTTTTGATGATTTATTGTATAATGTTGTCAGTATAGCACAGATAAAACTTTGCTGCCATATGGTTTTTGAGAGCGGCGAAGCGATCATCAAAATCTAAGGATCGGTTCGGAAAGCGGAGGCGATCGGCTGAGGGCGTGAGAATTTGTGCGCCTTTGGCATCCGAAGCGGCGCGCGGCCGGCGAAAAATAATCTTGACAGAAAATCGTTCCCTTGTTAGAATAACATCTGTTCATTGACACAACTGTCGTAGGATGCGGAAGTAGCTCAGTGGTAGAGCACCACCTTGCCAAGGTGGGGGTCGCGAGTTCGAGCCTCGTTTTCCGCTCCATTTTGCGGAAGTAGCTCAGTGGTAGAGCACCACCTTGCCAAGGTGGGGGTCGCGAGTTCGAGCCTCGTTTTCCGCTCCATCGCTTATCTGACCTGCGCACTGCGCAGGTTTTTTTGAAAGTGAGAGCCTTGCGTGCTCTTCACTTTGTTTGGGGCCTATAGCTCAGTTGGTTAGAGCAACCGGCTCATAACCGGTCGGTCCTTGGTTCAAGTCCAAGTGGGCCCACCAATCGAAATGAGAGCATCGCGCAGGTGATGCTTTTTTTATTTCTCGCGGGGAGGTGCATGCAATGCTGCGGGAAACAGATTTTGTGCGCGCCGTGCGGGATGCGGGCGCGCGCGTCTTTCGCGTAGGCGGCTGCGTGCGCGATCGCTTCCGCAATGCGGAGGCAAAGGATGTCGACTATGTTCTGACGGGCATGGCAGAGGAGAACTTCTGCGCGATTTTCCCGCGCGCGGAGAAGATCGGCAAGTCATTTCCGGTCTATCATGTTCGCATTGACGGCAGCCGCCGCGAGGTCTCTTTTGCGCGCAGAGAGGTCAAGGCGGGGACGGGGTATCGCGGCTTTGCCGTTGCATTTGATCCGTCTGTGACGATCGAAGAGGATCTCTATCGGCGCGATACGACAATGAATGCGATGGCGCTGGAACTGCCCGGGGAGGTGCTGCTCGATCCCTACGGCGGCCGTGCGGATATTGCGGCGGGCGTCATACGCGCCGTCTCCGAACACTTTACAGAGGACCCGGTGCGCGCGCTGCGTGCTGCGCGGCAGGCGGCAGAGTTCGGATTCATGGTAGAGGAACGGACCATCGCGTATATGCGCAGCTGCGCTGATGAGCTGCAGCATGAACCGGCAGAGCGCCTTATGGGTGAGCTGCACCGCGCGCTTGCTGCGCAGCGTCCTTCCTCCTTTTTTCGCGTGCTGCAGGCGGCGGATCTTCTCTCGGTGACCTTTCCGGAGATCGCGGCGCTGGAGGGGCAGACGCAGCCGACCGATTTTCACCCGGAGGGCGACGCCTTCGCTCACACGATGGCGATGGTCGATGCCGCTGCCAAGGAGACGGCGGATGTGCGCACGCGGTTTGCTGCGCTTGTTCATGATCTCGGCAAGGGCCTGACGCCGAGGGAACTGCTGCCGCATCATTACGGACATGAGGAGAAGGGCCTCGATGCGCTTGCGGCATGGGACCGCCGCATGACGCTCCCGCGCATGTGGAAGAAAGCGGCTGCCTTTGTCATTCGTCAGCATATGCGTGCGCCGCGCCTCACGCATCTCGGCAAAATTGTCGATCTTCTTTTCGGTGTCGCAGCATCGGGGCTTTCGATGCGGGAGTTTAACATCATTATCCGTGCGGATCACGGGAGCCTGCCGGATTACCTCCGAGACGGGGAGGAATACCTTGCCGTCATGCGCAGCGTCGACGGGAGCAATGCGCCGCCGGCGCTGCATAATGCTGAGATCGGAAGATGGCTGCGCGATGAGCGTATCCGCACGCTGAAAAAATTCTTGTTGGAGAAGTAATCGGCGTGGTATAATAAAACGGAGCAGAGTAAAAGCTGAGTAGGAGGCGCGTATTGATGGACAAGATGATCCTGCCCTATCGCGGCAAAGCCCCAGTGATTGATCCGACGGTATTCCTTGCTCCGATGGCTGCGGTCATCGGGGACGTGACGATCGGTGCGGGCTCGAGCGTCTGGTTCGGCGCCGTCGTACGCGGTGACTTTCAGCCGATTACAATCGGGCAGAATACGAATATCCAGGACAATGCGACCATTCACGTGATGCGCGATGTACCCGTCCACATTGGGAACAACGTGCTGATCGGACACAATGCGGTCGTGCACTGCAGCCGCGTCGGCGACAATACGCTGATCGGCATGGGCTCGATTGTGATGGGCTATTCCGAGATCGGCGAAAATGTTGTGATCGGGGCAGGCACATTCCTTCCGCAGCATAAGAAGATTCCGTCGAACTCGCTTGTGTTCGGCAATCCCGCTCAGATCGTGCGCGCACTGCGTGACGATGAAATCGAAGCGCTGCAGGAGGCAGCAGAGAACTATGCCAATCTTGGCGTGGAGTACAAACGTATCGTTGAGGAGTTGAAGTAATGGAACAGACACTGGTTCTCATTAAACCGGACGCCGTACGGGCGCATCACATCGGAGATATTACGAAGGCATACGAGGAGGCGGGACTTCAGATCCGCGCGATGAAGATGATGCAGATGACAGACCGCATCGCGCGCATCCACTATGAGGAACATCTCGCAAAGCCGTTCTACGGCGAGCTCTCCGCGTTCATGACGGGAGCGCCTCTCGTTGCCCTGGTGCTCGCGGGCGAGAATGCGATTGCGCGCGTGCGCGAGCTTCATGGTGCGACGAATCCGGCGAATGCGGCGGAGGGAACCATCCGCAAGCGCTTTGCAAAGGACGGAAGCGAGAACGCTGTACACGCTTCGGACAGTCCGGAGAGCGCTGCGCGCGAGATTCATATCTTCTTCAGTGAGACAGAGATTTTCTAAAAAAAGTGAGTTTAACTGCCCGGCTGCACGCATCCTGTGCGGCTGGGCAAATTCATCCGCAAGAGGAGGAAATAGGATGAGCGTCACAACGAAGACAGGCGATAAGGGGCAGACGCGCCTCTTTACAGGGCAGTCGATCGCAAAGGACGATCTGCGTGTCGAGACATACGGGACGATCGATCAGCTGACTGCAACGATCGGCATGGCACGCGCCTTCGCTCAGAATGCGCGCGTGAAGGAGCTGCTCTTTCAGCTGCAGAAGCAGCTCGGCATACTCATGGCGGACTTCGCGAGCCGCGGGCAGGAACCGATGATTACGGAGGAGATGCTGCAGTCCATCGAGGCTGAGATCACGAATATCGAGGGCAGTCTCCCGCCGCTGACAAAATTCCTCGTGCCGGGCGAGACGAAGGCGGAGGCGTTCCTCGACTTTGCGCGGACAACGGCGCGGATGGCGGAGCGGCGTGCATGGTCGCTCTCCCGCCGCGGCACGGTGGAGGACATCGACCTGCGTTACCTCAACCGCATCTCGGACTATCTCTTTATCCTGATGCGCCTTGAGAACGAGGATATTCCGCGCCGGTGAAGACACAGTTTGCAATCCTGGACGGGAGCAGTCTCTTTTTCCGTGCGTTCTATGCTCTGCAGCTGCCGCCGAATGCGCGCGGCGTCCATACGAATGCGGTGCACGGCTTTGCCATGATGCTGGTGAAGCTGCTGAAGGAGCTTGCGCCGGAGCAGATTGTCATTGCCTTTGACAAGAGCCGTACAACATTCCGCACAGAAATCTATCCGGACTACAAGGGAACGCGGGATAAGACGCCGGAGGAGCTGACCGCGCAGATCCCGCTGCTGAAAGAGCTGGCAGAGGCCCTCGGGATTCCTTTCCTGGAGCGCGATCATTACGAGGCGGACGACATTATCGGCACGCTCGGTACGCAGGCGGCAGATGAGGGGACAGAGACTGCCGTCGTGACGGGCGACCGCGATGCGCTGCAGCTCATTCGTCCGCATCTCACGGTCATGCTGACGAAAAAGGGCATCAGTGAGATGAAGTCATATGATGCTGCGGTGTTTGAGGAGGAGTACGGATTTGTGCCGGGACGCCTCATCGATATGAAGGGGCTGATGGGCGACAGTTCGGATAATATCCCGGGCGTGCCGGGCATCGGGCCAAAGACCGCCACGAAACTGCTGATCGCATACGGGAGCATCGAGAATGTTCTCGATCATGCAGCGGAAGTCAGCGGGAAAAAGCTCAGCACCTCGCTGATCGAATACCGCGATCAGGCACTTCTCTCGAAAGCGCTTGCGACAATTGAATGCAATGTGCCTAAACTCCGTTATCAGCCGGAGGATTTTCGCATGCGGCCTGATCTTGGTGCGCTTGAGGCGTTCTGCCGGGAATACGAACTGCGCACGGTCTGGCGCACGCTGTCGGACTACTTGAAACCGACTGCGGCTGCTTCTGCCGCGGTGGAGCAGTCCCTCTTTGCAGAGAACACGGCAGCAGCCGTGCCCGATCTTATGGCGGCGGACTTGGATGCCGCGGACATGGAGGCACTCCGTGCGGCGGAGGAGATCGCCGTCGGTGCCGTATTCGGCGGAACAGCTCCTTTTGTGCGCCTTGAAGCGCTTGCCCTTGTCTATGGGGATGCATGCCGAATTGTACGCGCGGGGACGGCGCATTTCGATGCGGTGACTGCGCTGCTTGTGGAGCGCCCCGTTGTCCTTTGGAACGCAAAGCGCTACGTGCATGCAGGACTTTCGATCGGTGCAGACGCCTTTGACCTCGAGTTGGGCGACTATCTCCTTCATCCTGAGGAGAATCGGCGTGATATCGAGCGCACAGCATTTGCGCTGTGCGGAGATGCCGCGGAGGCACCCGCGGATCTTTCGGATGAGCAGAGAGCCGTGCGTGAGGCGCAGCTTGCCGCGCGTCTGCACGCTCCCCTGCAGGCCGCGCTCGCGGAGGCGGGCCTCCTGGCGCTCTATCGGGATGTGGAGCTGCCGCTCGTCCCCGTACTCGCGGCGATGGAGCAGACGGGCATCTATGTGAACCGTACGGCGCTCGAACGGGAGCGCGCAGCGGCGAATGCGCGCATCGATGCGCTCGCGGAGGAGATCCATGCGCTTGCAGGCATTGAGTTCAACATCAGCTCCCCCAAACAGCTCGGAGAAGTTCTCTTTGAGCGCCTTGAACTGGCGGCGGGCACGAAGATCAAAAAGACCAAGACGGGCTACTCGACGAATGCCGAGACGCTGGAGGAGCTGCGCGATCGGCATCCCATCGTGGACAAGGTGCTGACCTACCGCATGTGGACCAAACTGCGCTCAACCTATCTCGACGGCATTGGTGCGCTCATCCGTCCCGAGACGGGGCGCGTATACACGAACTTTAACCAGACGGTGACGGCGACAGGACGGCTCTCGAGCTCTGATCCGAATCTGCAGAACATCCCCGTGCGGACGGAGGAGGGGCGTGCCGTACGTGCGCTCTTTGAGCCGGGCGAGGGATACGATGTGCTGCTCTCGGCAGACTACTCGCAGATCGAACTCCGCATTCTCGCACACATGTCGGGGGATGCGACGCTCATCGACGCGTTCCGCCACGGGCAGGACATTCATGCACGTACGGCGGCGGAAGTGTTCGGCGCGCCGATCGATGCGGTGACGGGCGAGCAGCGCCGCCGAGCTAAGGCGGTCAACTTCGGCATTGTCTACGGACTCAGTGACTACGGCCTTTCACGCGACCTGCGCATCCCGCGCAAGGAGGCGGCGGGGTATATTGAGCGCTACTTTGAACGCTATCACGGCGTGCGCGAATTCCTCGACAAGACGGTTGCCGACGCACATGCGAACGGCTATGTGACGACGCTCTACGGACGGCGGCGCGAGCTCCCGGCGATCAACAGCCGAAACTATATGCAGCGTTCTTTTGCCGAGCGTATGGCGATGAATACGCCGATTCAGGGCACGGCGGCAGATCTCATCAAGATCGCGATGATCCGCGCCCATGATGCCCTGCATGCAGCAGGCGTAAAGAGCCGCATTCTCCTGCAGGTGCACGACGAACTCGTGCTGGAGGCTGCGGAGGCGGAGATCGCGCAGGTGAGCAGCCTCCTGCGCACAGCGATGAGCGGTGCGGCGGAGCTCGCCGTTCCGCTCGCCGTGGATGTGCATATCGGAAAGAACTGGGCGGAGGCGAAGTGACGGGTGAAGATCATCGGACTTAGCGGCGGGATCGCCTGCGGAAAATCCACCGTCAGTAAGGCCCTGCGCGCGCTCGGTGCATACATCGTCGATGCCGATGCAGCGGCGCATGCGCTCTCCCAGCCGAAGCAGCCGCTCTTTAATGCCTATGTGGAGCGCTTCGGCGCAGATATCGTGAGCCCCGGCGGCACGCTCGACCGTGCGGCGATCGCACGGCTCATCTTTGCCGATCCGGCACTGCGGGCAGAGGTTGACGCCATTGCACATCCGCTCATCCGTGCTGAGGCAGAGCGCCGGCTGGGGGCGGCGCGCGCCGCAGGAGCAAAGGCCGCAGTGCTCGATGTGCCGCTCCTCTTTGAGGCGGGGTGGGATGCGATCCCCGATGAGACGTGGGTCGTCATGCTCCCGGAGGAGGAGCAGCTTGCGCGTCTGTGTGCGCGGAATCCTCTGATGAGCGAGCGCGAAGCGCGGGCACGCATTGCCGCGCAGATGCCGCTCACGGAGAAATGCGCACGCGCGGATGTCATTATCGACAACAGCGGGACGAAGGAAGAGACGCAGCAGCGCGTTAAGGAACTTTGGAGGGAGCGTATCATTGAGCGTGCGTAATATTCGGAGAGGATTTTGGCTGCTTCTGCGCCTTATGGTTGTTACCTCTGTCGTATTCGCTCTTCTCGGCGGCTGGGCATGGCTGGAGCGCAGCTATATTTATCCCTACGATTACCGCAGCTATATTGAGATGAGTGCGGCCCGCCACCATACGGATCCCTATCTTGTCGCAGCGCTCATCAAGCACGAGAGCAAGTTTCAGGCGGAGGCGCAGTCCGACGGCGGCGCAATCGGACTCATGCAGCTCATGCCGCAGACGGCAGCGTGGATTGCCCGCCAGCTCGGCGAATCCTTCACCAAGGACGATCTTTATGATCCCGCGTTCAACATTCGCTACGGCGTGTGGTATCTCGCGGAGCTCGAGCGCGAATTCGGCGGCAACGATATCCTGGCGCTCGCGGCATACAATGCGGGACGCGGCAATGTGCGCGACTGGATGGAGCGCTGGCACTGGAACAATACGTTCAACGAAATCGAGGCGATTCCCTATCCGGAGACGCGGCTCTATGTGCGCCGCGTGCTCGAGGACAGGGAGCAGTATAAGAGGCTCTACGAAGAATGAACAAGACCTATCGGATTCTCCCCAGCGCGGAGGACATGCTCCTCCGCCTTGTGCGCGGACTCGCCCTCTCCGATGCGGAGCGGGCTCTTTTGCGTGCGTGCACGCTGCGTCATGTCGAGGTCTCGGCAGAGGAAAATACGTGGGAACTCGTCGTCGGCACCCCCTCCGTCCTCGATGACGAGCTGCTGGAGCGCATCGCTGAGCAGGTTGCGGAGAATTACCAGCTCTCGCAGGCGCTTGTTCAGCAGAATGTCGTTGCTCTCGAAAGCGCCGTTGCGCCTCTTTGGGAGCGCGTGATCAATGAGGCGGCGGCTGGAGATACGGCCCTTTTCCATACGCTGCGCCAATCGGAGTATGCAGTGGACGGCAATGTCATCCGCCTCTCCGTACCCGGAAACTTTGGGACGGAACTCTTCATGCAGAGTGCAGCGGCCAAGCGCATCGAGGATGCCGTCCGCGGGAACATCGGCTGCGCGTGCCGCGTGGTCTGCATGGAGTGCGCGGTAGATGGCGACCTTCCAGGGGCGGACTGGACGCCGCCCGTCATGCCTGCTCCCGTGAAAAAGGAGGGCACGGAACCTTCCGCTGCTCCTGCACGCGGGGCAAAGACGGGCAAAAAGAAAGAACTGCCCGCCGGCGTCATCGTGGGACGGGGCGTTTCGGGTGAGGCACGGACACTCGGCACGATTGAAGATGAGGTCAAGAATGTCGTGCTCGCGGGCGAGATCTTCGCTCCGCAGGCGAATAAGCTCAAGTCCGGCGCCTATATCCTCCTGCTCAAATTTGCCGATGCCACAAACGGCATCGCATGCAAGAAATTCATCGGGGCACGCGGCAAGACTACCCAGGAGGAGGTTGATGCGGAGGTCGAGCGCATCTTGAAGGCGATCGGCAAGGGATGTTCCGTCCGGATTCAGGGCAAAATCGAATACGACAAATTCATCAGCGACTACGTGCTCTTCATCGACAGCATGGAGCGGCGCACAGTGCCGCAGCGCGAGGATACCGCGGAGGAAAAGCGCGTCGAGCTCCACGCCCATACGAAGATGAGCGCGCTTGATGCCGTCGTTCCACCGAAGATGCTCGTCGAGACGGCGGCACGCTGGGGCTGGCCCGCCGTTGCCATCACCGATCACGGCGTCGTGCAGGCATTCCCGGAGGCTATGAATACGGCGCGTGCACTCAAGAAGAAAGGCGTCGATATCAAGGTCATCTACGGGATGGAGGGCTACCTCGTCGACAGCAGCGACGACGCGCGTGCCTATCACATCATTTTCCTTGCGAAGAATAAGACGGGGCTCTACAATCTCTACAAACTCGTTTCGCTGTCGCATATCCGCTACTTCCGCGGGACGAAGAAGCGCGGCCGGCCGCGTGTGCCGCGCGCTGTGCTCGAGCAGTACCGTGAGGGAATCATCGTGGGCTCTGCGTGCGAGGCAGGCGAGCTTATCCGCGGCATCGTTGCGGGACGCCCGGATGAGGAACTTGAGGAGATTGCAAAATTCTACGACTTCCTCGAGATCCAGCCCATCCATAACAACGACTTCCTGAAGATCGACGACCGTTTCCCGATTCACACGGACGAAGACCTCAGAGACATCAACCGCAAAGTGGACGCACTCGCAAAGAAACTGAACAAACCCCTCATTGCAACCTGCGATGTGCACTTTCTCAATCCCGAGGACGCCGTCTACCGTGCGATGCTGCAAAAGGCGAACGGCTACCGCGACGCAGAGCGGCAGCCGCCGCTCTATCTGCGTACGACGGACGAGATGCTCGCCGAGTTCGGCTATCTCGGCGCGGAGCGCGCCTATGAGTGCGTCGTTGCGAACCCGCGCCGCATCGCCGACGAGGTCGAGCACTTCCTGCCCATCCCCGACGAACTCTATGCGCCGACTGTGCCCGGCGCCGACCGCGAGATCCAGGAGATGTCCTATGCGCGCGCGCGCAAACTCTACGGCGAGAACCTGCCGCAGATTGTCGCCGACCGCCTCGAACTCGAGCTGAAGCCGATCCTCCGGCATGGTTTCTCTGCGCTCTACATCATCGCTCAGCGCCTCGTCAAGAAATCCAATGACGACGGCTATCTCGTCGGCTCCCGCGGGTCTGTCGGCTCCTCCTTTGTCGCCACCATGATCGGCGTCACCGAGGTCAACCCGCTGCCGCCGCACTACCGCTGCCGGCACTGCCAGTACAATAAATTCATTGACGACGGCTCGGTCGGGAGCGGCTTTGATCTGCCGCCCATGGACTGTCCTGTCTGCGGCACGCCGCTCACCAAGGACGGACACAACATCCCGTTTGCGGTCTTCCTTGGCTTTGACGGGGACAAGGTTCCGGATATCGACCTCAACTTCTCGGGCGACTATCAGCCTGTAGCCCACAAATATACCGAGGTTCTCTTCGGCAAGATGAACGTCTTCCGTGCGGGCACCATCTCGGGCCTGCAGGACAAGAACGCCTACGGCTATGCCATGCACTACTATGAGGAACAGGGCGAGACAAAGGGGCGCCCCTACATCGAGCACATGATGCGCGGCTGTATGGGCGTCAAGGCGACCACGGGACAGCATGCGGGGGGCATCATGGTTGTGCCGCGCAATATGGACGTGCACTACTTCACGCCCATCCAGCGCCCCGCGAACAATATGGAATCGGACACGCTGACGACGCATTTCGATTACCACTCCATCAGCGAGCGCCTCGTCAAGCTGGACATACTCGGGCACGATGATCCGACCGTCATCAAGATGCTCGAAGAGCTCACGCACCGCGACCCTGAGACCATTCCGTTCGACGATCCCGCCACCATGTCCATCTTCACCTCGACTGAGGCCCTCGGCATCCGTCCCGAGGAACTCGGCGCAAATATGGGCACGTACGGCATCCCGGAGTTTCGCACCTCGTTCACACAGAAGATGATCGACGATTCGAACCCAGACTGCTTTGCCGATCTCGTGCGCATCTCAGGATTTTCCCATGGCACGAATGTCTGGCTCGGCAACGCGCAGGATCTCATCAAGGCAGGCACCAGCACGCTGAAGGATGCCATCTCCGCGCGCGACGACATCATGAACTACCTCATGCAGAACGGCATCGATCCGCTGCTCTCGTTCAAGACCATGGAGAACGTGCGCAAGGGCAAGGGCATCGCGCCCGATGTCGTCGAGAAGCTGCGTGCAGGGGGCATCCCCGAGTGGTACATCGAGTCCTGCCAGAAGATCAAATATCTCTTCCCGCGCGCCCATGCGACGGCCTACGTCATGATGGGCTACCGCATCGCCTTCTGCAAGGTGCACTATCCGCTCGCGTACTACGCCGCATACTTTTCCATCCGTGCCGATGAGTTCGATGCGAACATCATCGCGAAGGGACAGACGGCGGTCAAGCAGGCGATCGATGCGCTGAATGCCGAGGCGCGCGAGCACCGCGGCAAACTGGACAACAAGAAGCAGGACATCCTCATTGTGCTCCAGCTGGCATGGGAGATGTACCTGCGCGGCTACTCCTGCGAGCCGGTCGATCTCTACGAGTCCGACGCGGAGAAATTTATCCTCCGCGAAAAGTCGCTCCTCCCGCCGTTTACGGCACTCCCCGGCATGGGGCAGAAGGCTGCGCAGGCCATCGTCGAGGCGCGCAAGTACGGGCATTTCATCTCCATTGAGGATCTCGCCGCGCGCGCACATGTGCCCGCGCCTGCGATCGACGTCCTTCGAGCGCACGGCTGCCTCGACGGCATGACCGAGAGCAATCAGGTGGAGCTGTTCGCGTAGACGCCGTCTTCTTGGTGCGGGGACTTCTGAATCAAAGGATTTATATTGCTGCGGGGGCGATGCTTTTGGAAGACATCGCTCTTTTTGCTTCGCAGCATAGGAAAATCTCTCCGAATAAACTTAAGCTGTACGCGTATTTCGCCGATATATTTTGCAAGACGGCAGATCTCCGTCTATTTGTGCAATCATAGAACAAAACCATAGACAACAGTCAGGGAGGCAGTCTTTATGGCGATGGTGGTCAAGAACAATATGCAGGCGGTGAATACGCTCAACACGCTTAACAAGAATCAGAGCGAACTGTCGAAGAGCCTGCAGAAGGTCTCCTCGGGCATGAAGATCAACAGCGCCGGCGACGATGCCTCCGGAATGGCGATCTCCGAGCGGATGCGCGTGCAGGTGCGTGCCCTCGATCAGGACAACGACAATACGATGAACGGCTCTGCGCTTCTGCGGACGGCAGAGGGTGCTGTGCAGTCCACAATCGAGATCTTAAAGACCCTCAAGGAGAAGGCAATCAACGCGGCGAACGATACGAACACCGACGAAGACCGCAGGCTCATCCAGAAGGAAGTCGATCGTCTCATCGACCAGATCGATGACAATGCGCTGACGACCTATAATGGAAAATATCTCGTGGACGGATCGAAGAACTCTCTCGTGGCCGGGAACAACGGGTTGGGGACAGCAACGAGCTTTACCAACATGAGCCTCGCAACGACTACGGATCCCAGCGACTTCCTGACGGAGCTGAAACGCCGCGACGGCAACGATGTGGGTATTCATCCATCGGACACGATCACGGCGTCGTGGGTAATGAACGGTGTTACGTATACGGGATCGATTTCTCCGATCGGGGATACAACGACGCTGTCTGATGCCATAGATATTATTACAAATTCACATGCCGGCTACTTTGGCAACGATGCTTGGGTCGGGATAGACGCATACGGCAAGAGAGTATATACACCGGACAATAAGCCGGGCATTACGATTCGTGCTTCGCATGAAGGGGCGGATCATCAGATCGCCGGGATCACCTTCCGTGTGACGGATAGTAGAGGGAACATGCGGAACGAAGTCAATGCCGTTCTCGATGATTTTCGCGAGACGGTGCGGGCACAGAACCCATCCCCCGACAATTCACTTGTACTTCAGACGGGGACAAGAGCGAACCAGGCGATTAGAGCAGGGTTTACCGATATGCGCTCAGCGGCACTCGGACTGCAGGCCCCCAATGGACAGGGGTGGGACCGCACCGCCATTATCCATCCCTCCGGCCACCGGATCGATGTGGTCGGAGCAGGACCAAAGGTCCAAGTGACCACGAGGGAAGCTGCAAATGCGGCGATCAACGTGTTCCAAAATGCCCTCATTAAGGCAACGGATCAGGCAGTTGCAATCGGCGCGGCGCAGAACCGGCTCGGCTATACGAGCAGCAACCTCGTCGTTGCTTCGGAGAATGTGCAGGCATCCGAGTCCACGATTCGCGATGCGGATATGGCGAAGGAAATGACCGCATATACGAAGCATAACGTGCTCACGCAGTCGGCACAGGCAATGCTTGCACAGGCCAACCAGAATTCCAGCGCAGTCCTCAGTCTCCTTCAGTAATCAAGATTCCTCCAATGGTCCTAGGACTATTGGAGGAATTTCTTGTTTTTAGACTTTGTATATGCTATTATTAAACTAGGTATAATATCCGATATATTACATAAGAATCAATCGGACATGGGAGAGCGGGAAATGAAAAACCATCGGACACGAAAATTATCGCAGCGTGTGCGCTATGCACTGCTCGCAGGAATGGCGGGCACTTTTTTGATTCCCCAAGCTGCATTTGCCGGACCGACAGGCGAGCATGGTGTCGCGAGCAACATCAATATTCAGCGCCCGGACGCCGTGACGACCACGATTACGTCAACCGCACTGAACAATGTCATCAATTGGCAGGATTACTCCGTCAAGCAGGGAGAACTTGTTCAGTATGACGGCGGCGCAAAAACCAACAACTATCTGAATATCATCACAGGCGCGAATACCTCGAACATCAACGGGAAAATCGAGGGTGGCAACAATGTCTATATTGTCAACCCGAATGGCGTGATCTTTGGCAAGAGTGCTGAGATCAACGTCGGGAATCTCTATGTCTCCACACAGGATACGGGAACGCTGAATCGAGCGGCCTTCGAAGCGAGCGGAACGTCACCGCTGGACACAACCGCCGCATTGAAAGCCGATGTCGTTAATATGGGCAAGATCAATGCGACGAGTGTTGAGGTACACGGCTCGCATATTCGATTCCTCAATGCGGCAGACGTAACAGCGACAAATCCCGTCGTTCTCCATACGGAAACGGCTGCCAACGGCGGCTATGCGCATATCGGATACAAGAACGGCACGATACCTGCCGCAGCAGCATACCAGGTGAACGGCTTGGCTGCTGTCGCGGCGGACAACTACTATCAGCTTGTCAAGGATAAGACGGAGCTGGATGCAATCAATACAGATACAGCCAGCCTTGCGGGCAACTACATGCTCGAGCAGGACATTGATCTTGGGGGCGAGGTACGTACTCCGATAGGAAGCAATACAGATCCTTTTAAAGGGAAAGTGGAAGGCAATTTCTTTCAGGTACGCAATTTTACAGTTACAAGTGCTGCTCGCGCGGGTTTCTTTGATACACTTGAGGGAGCAAGCATATATAATTTCGGCATAGCCAAGGCAAATATACAAGGGACTCCCAGTGCTTTGGCCGGAGGCCTTGCGGTAGAATCAAAAGGCGGAACAACATTAAAAAATGTATATGTATCGGATTCCACTGTAACCGGGAGAGCTCAGCGCCATGGCGGACTTATTGGAATTACACGAGATACGCAGATTGAGGGCTCTTACAGCAAAGTAAAAATTGACGGTGCAGGGATTGCGGGAAGAACCGAATCGGGAACCGTCATTCGTGATACATATACAGAGGCTTCACCTATCAATGGAACCCGAACATACTTTATCCATATAATTCAACCTGCGCAGGGAACCACGATAACAAACTCCTATGCGAAGACCACTGATTTTGTATCCAATGATACTGCGTTAACTTATGGTGCACCGGGAGCGCCGGGGACAACGATATACGGCACCTATCTCATTACGGGAGATCAGGCAAAAGAGGTAAAAAACCCGGCTGCAACGGCTCATTCCGCTGCGACAGTCGGTGCCTATTCCGCATGGGGAAATGATATCAACAACACGGGTGAGTTCGGCGCAAAGTGGCGTATCTATGAGGGGCGGACACTTCCGATGCTGACGGCGTTTATGAGCGGGACGGCGACTGCAACGTACAACTACCGCTACTTTAAATCGGATCAATCTGCGGCAGATACATCGGCTGCCGCCATCCAGTCGAACCATGGCGCGGATGTCGCGGGACTGACCTACAACAGCCATTATGTCAAGATCGTTGGCACGCCCAATACATCTGCGGGCGATAAATCGAATGTTGTCTACAGCGGGATTGTCGATGAGAATAAAGTCCACGACTACGTAGGAATGACCAAAGACTTCGACAGGGCGAACGGTGTCCGAAACGCAGGGACAAAGGCGATCCTCTGGTCCGATCAAGATGGTCCGAATCTGCGCGGAGTCAACGTCACTATCGGTCAGCGTGAAGTACAGCTGACGGGCGGCAATCTCGATGTCCAACGGATGTACAACGGGAAGAAATCCGTAAAGGATGCATTCGTGCATGCGCTTAAGCACGGCGGTGTATCGTCATCCGGATTTATGGAAGATGATATTAACGCGCACTCCGTCATGCTCGATACAACGAATTTTACCGCGGAGATGGCGGATAAGAATGTTGTCCGCAACGCCGACGGCACCACCTATGGGAAAAAGGATGTTACCTTTGGCGGAACGATTACGTTCAGCGGAGCCGATGCGGGAAATTACCATTTTGACACTTCCTCCATCAATACTCTTACGGGCAAGGCGATGATCACGCCGGCACCGCTCTATCTCACAATCGCCAAGTCGAAGGCGGCGGATAAGATCTACGATGGGACAGATGTCGTCGCAGATGACGATATGAAGCAGTCGACGGGCACGAAGAACATTCAGCTGAATGATACGATCACCGACGGTACATCCGACGGCACGCTCATGACGGATGACAATGGCGCTCTTGATACGGTCACACTTAAAAATATTGCTGATCCGACCTATACAGATACATCAGGGACAGCGCAGGTTCATGTCGGCAGCCACAAGCTCCGGTATACGAATGTGGGACTGGACAGGGCAGCACGTCCCGACAGCGTGAACTACGACCTCTATTACACTCCCGACGGAGGGACAAAGACTGCTGTTGCAGATGAGAAAATCTATCTCAACGGAGATATCACCCGACGTCAGATTGCGCGTGACAGCTTTACTGTCTATAAGAGCGACAATACGGAGGCATCGGCGACTAAAGTCTATGACGGGACCGATACCTATACGCCGGGCGCGGGGCTCTACCTGTCCTCGAACGAGGGGGCTTCGACTGATCCGGATACGGGCATTGTTACGCGCGATCAAGGGCATATTACTTTCCAGCTTGCAGGGGGGGCTCACTTCACTGACAGCAGCGGCAACCGTACGAGTGATGTGCGGCCGTCGGCGAAGGTCGCCTATACGGCGAAGGGACAAGCGGACGATCACACGGATACGTATGGAGGTCATCTGCTCTCTGATTACTATGTGCTCGACACGGACGGCGTAACCAAGAAAAATCTGGAGAATACATTCAGCGCTTCGGGCGTAGGAAAAATCATGCCGAAGGCACTCACGGCGACGGTTGTGAACAACCAGATCACGAAGGCCTACGACGCAATGGAGGCACAGACCGACGGCAGGCGCAATATCATCAAGGGCGATGCACTTGTTGCGCTTTCCGGCTTTGTCGGCTCCGATACGCGCACAAATACCTCGACGGCGAAGTACGCGACGAAGAATGTTGTGTTGAATGGGAATAGCCCAACAACGCAGGCCGTAACCTATACGGCATCCTTTGACCCCGGCACGGGTGCGAACTCAGACAATTATACCCTTGGGACAGAGGGGGCTCTTCCCGCACGGTCATCGAGCACCCTGACGGGCACATACACAGGCATTATCACGCCGCGCGCAGTCACGGTGAAATTTGCCGATGTTGCGAAGATTTATGACGGCACGTCTTCGAATCTCGAGATCACAGCAAATGATCTGGACGACGGGCTCAATAAAGAGGTTTTGAATGCTGATCACCTCGGCATTGCAAATCTCAATACGGCGAGTGTCACCAGCCGCTATGGCGATACCAAAGTGGGAAATTTTGCAGAAAATTGGAATGCAGGCGACCGCTCTGTGGAGTATGCAGGCCTTTCCAACTCGCTTGGCACAAACTATACACTTGCGAATAAACAATACGGCAACGGCAAGATCATGCGCCGCCGCATTGATCCCAGTGGGATTAATGTTTACAAGAAGAGCGACAACACGCTCGCCGCGGCGGAGAAGGTCTACGATGGCACATCGGCATATACCCCGGGCAATGAGATCTACCTCTCGGCGAATGCACCGGCGCTGGGCGACACCGGCATCGTTGCACGTGATCAGAACAAGGTGACCTTTGCGCTCGTGCCGAATACGACAGCACACTTTACCGAGGATGCTGCAGGTGTGAACAGGACCTCCCATGTTGCGGCAGGACATTACGTCGCCTATGATATCGTGGCGCAGACGACCGATGAGGAGCACAACCCGCTCTCGAACTATACGTTCGGCGCAGCCGGTCATGAGCGTGACCTCGAAAGAGTTGATACGAACAACCCTGCACATGTGACAGCAGCAGGGCGTATTACTCCTGCACAGATTCAGGCGGTGACGAAGGAAATCACGAAGGTTTATGACGGAATGGCAGAGCATACCGACGGCAATCGAACTATTCAACGCGGGAGCGGCATCGTTGACCTCGCGCTGATCAATGATGCAAGCGGCCAGCCGGTGAACACTTCTACCGCCTCCTATGCGGACAAGAATGTCGCGCGTGATATGAGCGGCAATATCATCAAGAAGTCCGTCAACTATACAGCACAACTCACAGGGAAATATACGGATGATTATCAGATTGTGGATGCCGGCAACCATGTCATCAGTACAGCGAGCGGCTCGGGGGAGAACAAGACCGTTACGGCAGCACTTGGGTCCGTTGCCGATGCGGGAACAATCACACCGCGCAAGCTGAATATCACAATGGGCGAGACCTCTAAGAGATATGATCGGAATGCGGCGAATAATTCTGCTTCGGTTGCACAGATCACGGGGACGCAGGGAGATATTGCCGTCAACAATACAATCCTTGGTGCGGACGGTGTCACTGCCGGTGATTTGCAGGCGGAGTATCGGACTCAGCTGACCGGTGATCCGACTCTCAGCAGCTATGGGCGCGGTACGGGTGCTGCCTTTGCCGAGAATGTGAACGCGAGCAACGGCACCAAGCACGATGTTCGGTACAAGAAGATGAAGACTGCGTTTGACAATAAGTTCAGCGCGGTGAAGGACAACTACGAGGTCGATGAGACCGTTTACGGCAAGGGGACAATCACCCGTAAGGAGATTAACGGCGCAACGTTCAAGGTCAGCGGCGGCAAGGCGACGAAGGTCTACGACGGCACCAGCAAATACACCGTCGCGCCGGGACGTACCCTTGAGGCGGATACGGGCGAGATTATCGCCGGCGACGTGATCACCTTTGCCATTGACCATACGAAGGGGGCAAACTTTACCCAAAACGACGGCGTGACGGAGACGAAAAATGTCGCCGATGCGAGGAAGGTTGCCTATCATGTCACTGCAGCGGGCAATGCCGAGACACTGCGGAACTATACGCTGAACGGGAAAAATCTCGAGGCGGGTGATCTGACGGCATCGGGCGACGGCGAGATTACGCGCCGTGTGCTGAGCCTTGATCTCGTGCAGAAGACCGGCATCGATAAGGAATATGACCGCGAAAAAACATTGCGTGATACAGATACGAAGCATTGGAACAAGCTGACCGATAACGACAGCTTGGGCAACGTCAAGTACGCCGATGGTTCGACAGCAGAGAATAAACTTGTCTCCGGTGACGGGACGAGCTTTAAAATCACGTCGCATTATATGGACAATGCACCCCTTCCTGCGGCGAATTGGAACGTGCGTCGAGACGGCTTCGGTCAGGTCATCAGCAAAGACATCCTCTACAGGATTAGGCTGAACGGTGATCCCTCAAACTATTCCTTTAAGAAGGGCATGACCGTCATCGATGCGGAAACAGAACTTGAACTTTCGGCGACGGGCAAGATCACGCCGAAGGATCTTTCGGGTGCATTCAAAAGAGTGGAGAAAGTCTACGATGGGACGACGAGTGTCCCGTCGGGAGCGGTCGGTTTTGACATTGGAACTCCTGGTGGTGTCGTCTCTGGTGATGTAGTCACGGTCAAAGCGGGCTATGGCGCAGTATTTGAGAGCCCAAATGTCAAGGGCAGCGGCACTTCGCGGGTGATTGGCGGAGCGGCGCAGCACAACTGGGTCAACTATACGAATGTCGAGCTGGACGGTGCACAGGCAGGAAACTATAAGATTACGCCCGATGCGAATGGGCGCCTGTATGGTCTTGGTGAGATCACGCCGTTCAAGCTGGACTCGAATACCGTGATTAACTTTGGCACTGTTGCGCAGGCGACGAAGATTTACGACGGGACGTACGGAGTCAAACGGAATGAGTCCGCCGCGCCCGATACGGTCAAGGGGTATATCGAAAAGGCAGAGGTGCAGGTCGGTACACAGACGCTGAACCTGTATGATCGGATGTCTGTTACATCGGCGACGTATGACGTGACGAAGGATGTCAACAACGGAATTTCACAGCGCGTTACCTATAATCTGACCTATACGCCCACAGAGGATGGGAACATTGTCCTCGCGCCGAATGCGGTGCTGAAGACGACGGGCACAGGCGTCATCACGAAGCGCGATGTAAACGTCACGGTAAAGAACCCGCTGACGAAGCAGTATGATGCAGGCCTGGCAGTAAAGGATGCATCGGGGAATGTCATCACGGGAAGTGCGCTGAACAACCTCGTCGAACTGACCAATCTTACCGGAAATGACGGCGCGACGTACACGACGACCGCCGTATATACGAACGAGAACGTGGGCACAAACAAACAGGTTAACTACGAAGTGACCCTCGATGCGGCAAGCGCAGGGAACTACAATTTGAAGCACAACGGCGGAAACGGCAATGCATTCAAGACTTTTGACAACGTCATCGAGAAGCGCAAGGTCAAGGTGAACTTCAAGGATGTATCGAAAACCTATGACACGACGACGGCGAACCCTGACATCACCGGGTTTGTTTCGGATGCCGATGCCGAGGTGTTGAACACCAATCATGCGGGAATTGCTCAGGCTGACCCCGCGAACAACAACAAGTATAAACTGCAGAACCTCGGCGGACTGACGAGCAACTATGGCGCGGGCGACACGGATGCAACCTTTAATGCCAACGCAGACGCAGGGGCGAACAAGGACGTACAGTATGCAGGACTGGGGGCTGCGATGAACAATACCCTTGGCGGAGCTGCATCGAACTACGAGTTCGATGTGAACGGCTACGGCAAGGGAGTGATCAGCAAAAAGACCCTTAATGACGGTGATGTCGCCTTTAACTTTGATCCGCTGAAACCCGTCACAAAGATCTACGATGGGGGGAGGAAGGTCAAGTATCTTGAGTCTGACAAACCTGCCGATGTGAAGAACTATTTCACGAATGCAATGTGGAATGGACACAACATTCTCGACTCGCTAGAGGTCGACACGGCGGAGTATGACAACAAGAACGTCAATGGCGGTGCGGTACACAACATCACCTATAAGTTCAAACTCTCGGCTGCAAACAAGAATTTCGAGCTTGGGACGAATTTGACGAAGGCCGGCACGGGCAAGATCACGCCGAAGGATCTTTCGGGTTCGTTCCGGAAGATTACGAAGGTCTATGACGGCACGACGGATGTTGATCCTGGCGCAGTCGGATTTGAGTTTGGTGCTGTCGCTGCAGGCGATGACCTCACGCTTGCGACCCACACAGAGTCGTTCCAGAGTCCGGAGATCGACGGCGACGGGACAACGGCTGTTATTAACGGCACCCCGCAGAAGAACTGGATCAACTACACGAATCTCACGCTCAATGGCGCAGATGCCGGAAACTATACCCTTGCATCTGCGGCAAAGGGACTCGGAGAGATTCGTTCGCCGCGTCCCGCCTACTATACACCTGATGCAGAGTACTATAAGGAACTCACGCAGACCAGCAGGATGATCCCGAATGAGTACGCCTACGAGAATGCCTCGATGGATCAAAGCGGTCACTTCGGCCGCGACGCCGAGGCAGAGGTCGCCTATCGGACGCCCTCCGTCAATATGACGATGGACGGCATGGATCTCAGCAAGTCGGATATCCTTGTGACGGATCGTGCGGTATTCGCCATCGTCAGCGAGGTATTCGGCTGAGTATTGAAAAATAAATTGTAAAAGGAAACGCCCCGTCACCGGATTGAGCGGCTGACGGGGCGTATTTTCTTTGATCGCATTTAGGAGAGGTCGAGGTGCTGGCGCGGACTGTATCCTTTGTCCTTCAAAGTGCCGTCGAGGTAGTCGAATTCCTGCGGGGTGATCAGGATGAGGATGAGCCCCAGCTTCTGCATGTGCGCTGCGTTGATGCCGAGCACCTCAAGCTGCACTGCATAGTCTGCGTCGTCGGTGCCGAATACTGCGGCCGTGCCGGTGACCTGCAGCCCCTTTGCCGTGCCCGGTCCCCTGTATTCGTCACAGACGGCGAGAGCCACGTGTTTGTTTTCCCTGAGCGCGCGGAACTTCAGCCCGCCCTCGGAGAAGACGGCGAATTTCCCGGCACAGTATTTGTAGGTGAGCGGGGTGCAGCGGACAAAGTCGCCGCTTGCAGCGGCGAGGGCACAGGTCGAATGTGCATGAATGAAGTCCTCGATTGCGGCGCGGAGTTCGTGTTCAGGCATGCGGGCGGCGCTTTTGTCATGTTCCGTCCAAAATGAGGCGGCGCGGTTGTAGTCCATGGAAAATCTCCTTTTCTTTGAAATCTTATTCTGTTTCGGTCAGATGACGGAGAAGGGCGCGGCACCCTGCATCCACATCGCGGTAGGCAGTATCGAAGTCGCCTGTGTACCACGGGTCGGCGACATCGCGGTTTGTTCCTGTGAATGACAGGAGTTTGCATACTTTGCCGCGCGGATCGCCGTCCGTAAGGCGGCCGAGGTCGCGCATGTTCTCACGATCCATGCCGACGATGCAGTCGTAGGCGGCGTAGTCCGCACGGGTCATGAGCGCGGCACTCCGGCGCGCAAAGGGAATGCCGTGTGCACGCAGCACCGCGCGCGTGCCGCAGTGCATATCGCCGCCGAGGGCATCGGTATGCAGCGCCTTGGAGGCGACGCGGATCTCGTCGGAGTGTCCCGCCTCGCGCACCAGCTCTTTCATGACGAACTCCGCCATGGGGGAGCGGCAGATGTTCCCGTGACAGACGAACAAAATTCTCTTCATGGATTAAGATCCTCCCTATTTGCTCCAAGTTTACAGGAAAAATCGTGCGGCCGCAACTCTGCGCGCGTGGAAGTTGAAATGTTCCGATGAAGATGTTAGAATACAACTGGGTTCTTATGCGTGATGGAGAGAATGGGCGCCGCTCAGCAGGGGCGCCCTAAACGGATTAGTGGGAGTTGGTTCGATCGTGCGTAAAGAAATGTATTATATGAGGCATGTTGCTGCGCGCAGGGGGCTGGCGGCGGCTGTGTGTGCAGCCCTTGCGTGTACGGGAGCTGCTGCCTTTGCTGCGCCGTCGCTCGCACGTCCCGGCGCGGATATTGCCGGGCAGACGCCGGCGTCGGAGATTGGCATCGAGGATCGAACGCCGTCGTATCAGCAGGACGGATACGATGCGCAGTTCTCTGTGACCAATTTTATTCTCGAGGCGCCCGATTTGACCCTCGATAAAGAAGCACTCTCCGCGATTCTTGAGGCGGGGATGGGCGACGGAAAGACGATTGGTGATCTGCGGCGCACGGTGGATGCGCTGACGACCTATTGCCGTACGCACGGCTATCCTGCGGCCGCCGCCTATCTGCCACCGCAGGAGAGCGCGGACGGTGTTGTTGTGCTGCGCATTCTGCCGGGGCATTACGGGGAAATCACGATTGAGAATAACAGCCGACTGAAGACGCCTGTGGCAAAGCGTATTATTGCAGGCCTAAAAGAGGGCGACATCATCACGACGTCAAAGCTGGAGACGGCACTCTACTCGGTGTCGGATGCGACGGGCGCGCGCGCGGTCGGCGTGCTGAGCCCCGGTGCGGAGTTCGGAACGAGCAAGCTGACGGTGCGCATTGAGGACTCGAAGGAATCCAACACGGTGTTCTATGTGGAGAACTACGGCAGTCCGAATACGGGGCGCTATCGCTACGGTCTGCAGGAGACCCTCTACAATCCGTCAGGAACGGGCGATAAGGTGAGCGCGGGGGCGCTGATCTCCAACGGCAGCCTGCGCAATTTCTATGCGAATTATGAGACTGTTGTCGGCCGCGGCGGCACGACGCTCGGCGTCGGCATCGCGCGTATGAACTATGAGGTCGGCGGAGCGCTCTCTGCGATCGGTGCAGAGGGCAAGTCACTGACGTTCAGCCTGTTCGGGCAGACACCGCTCTATCATCGTACGAACCGCAGCCTGACGATGCGCTACGGCTACAATTACCGCGATTTGAACGACGATATTACCGCGTTTGGCCTGGAGGGAAAGAAACATACGCACAGCCTCTATCTCGGCGTCGCGGGAACGCAGCGCATGTATCGGGCCACGCTGGACTACAACGCGAATCTGACCGTCGGCAGACTGAACTATGATTCCGAGTACAGCAGTATCCTGGGGGCGCTGAGTCAGACGGATGAGGGGACGTATGCGAAGTTCGAGGCAGATCTGACAGCTGTACAGCAGCTCGGAAGCACCACCGATTTCCTTGTCAAGGTATCGGGACAGAAGGCGAGCCGTAATCTTGACAGCTCGGAGGAGTTCTATCTCGGCGGCCCGAACGGCGTTCGCGCCTACGCACAGGGAGAGGGCGCGGGCGACGAAGGCCTGCTGGGGACGGCGGAGCTCCGTTGGCATGCGCCTGTACACGGACTGACGCTGAGTACGTTCTATGATGTCGGCACGGCGCGGCTGAGTAGGAGCCGGATCGCAGATGACAACAGCGTCACGCTGCGCGGCTGGGGTGTTGCTGCGGCGTACAGCAATCCGGGTGATTGGTTCGCACGGCTCGACTATGCGCGGCGCATCGGCCTCGATTCCTCGGTGGCGGCGAAGAACAGCGCACGCGGACGGCTGTGGTTCCTGATGGGCAAGATTTGGTAATACGTTTCTCTGGGGGAATCGGGCGGAGATGAACGGAAAGAACGTATGAGACTCAGGCGAAAGCCGTGGATTGATGCGGCGATTTTAGACTACGCGGATTTTGTAACGCCGCTCGGGGGAGACTGGACGCAGTTCGCAGGCAGGTGGGCAGAGGTGTTCGGACGCACGGCGCCGCTTCATGTGGAGATCGGCGTCGGCAAAGGAACCTTTCTGACGGAGCTTGCCGCACGGCATCCCAACGTGAACTATGTCGGGCTGGAGGCACAGCAGGGTGTGCTCTACTTTGCCGCGCGCAAGGCGGCGGAGCAGGCGCTCCCGCATGTGCGCCTGCTCGTCTTCGACGCGGCACGACTCACGGAACTCTTTGCGCCCGGGGAGGTTGACCGCATTTATCTCAATTTCTCCGATCCGTGGCCCAAGAAGCGCCACGCAAAGCGGCGGCTGACGAGCGAAACCTTTCTCATACGCTATCAGGCAGTGCTGAAGCCGGGCGGAGAGATTCATTTCAAGACGGACAATGCGGGGCTGTTTGCCTACTCTCTCGAGACGATGACGCGCGAGGGGTGGCAGCTCTCCCGTGTGACACATGATCTGCACGCACTTGGCGAACCGGATAATATTATGACGGAGTATGAGCGGAAATTCAGCGCGCGCGGCGCGAAGATCGGGCGTCTCATAGCACGCTATCCGGGGGGAGATGCGTAATGCGTACGCGCTATACGCTCTTTAAGAGCGATACGGAGCCGATTGTCATCATCATGGCGATCCTGCTCGTAACGGGGACAATCAATGTGTTCAGTTCGAGCTATGTGCTTGCGGCAATGGACTTCGAGAATCCTTACTACTTTCTGCAGCGTCATCTGCAGTGGCTGGTGCTCGGCATCGCCGCATGCTGGATCTGCCGGCGGATGAACTATCAGCGCCTGCGCGGGTTGATGCTCGTGGGACTGGCGGTGACTCTCTTTCTGCTCGTTGCGGTGCTCTTTGTCGGGACGACGATCAACGGAGCACAGCGCTGGCTCGCCGTCGGCCCATTGAGTTTTCAGCCGGCGGAGTTCGCCAAGCTGATGGCGGTGCTGCTGGAGGCGTTCTCGATCTCGTCCGTGCTCGGGAAGGAACGGTTCCGCATGGATCGGGACTGGCCGCGCGTGGTCGTTCCGTTCGGCGCGATTCTCCTAATGGCGTTCCTTGTCTACCGTGAGCCGGATTTCGGAACGGCGTGCATCGTGTTCGGCGTACCTCTGCTGATGGCGTTGGTGCTGCTCATTCCGCCGCGTTACTGGCTGGGAATTGTGCCGATGGGGCTCTTGGCTGCGTTCGCGATCGGGATGCTGCAGCCCTACCGGATGAAGCGCATCGAGGTGTGGTTCGATCCATGGTCGGATGCGCGCGATGCGGGCTATCAGATGGTGCAGTCCCTCTCGACGATCGGCTCGGGCGGCATCTTCGGCATGGGGTTCGGCGACGGCGTGAGCAAGTATGAGTATCTGCCGGAGGCGCATACGGATTTTGCATTTGCGATTTTCAGCCAAGAGCACGGATTCTTCGGCGTACTGCTGATCTTCTTTTTGCTCGCCGTGCTGCTCATTATATGCATGCGTGTCGCGGCGCGCGCAAAGGATACGTTCGGGCAGGTGCTCTCGCTTGGCATTATCTTTCTCGTGCTCGGGCAGGCGCTTGCAAATCTGGCGATGGTTGCGGGGCTGCTCCCCGTGGTCGGCGTGCCTCTGCCGTTCATCAGCTACGGAGGCTCGTCTCTGATTGTGACGATGGCAGGCATGGGCATGCTCCTCGGTATTGCTGACCGCAGCCGCGCGGAGGATACTGCGAAAAAGAAGCGGCCGCCGGAGCCGGAGGCGCCGGAGATGCGGCGCAGGCGCATGCATGTGGTACGATAGCTTTAAGGGACCTGGCGTACGAATACGTCGGTCCCATCGTTGTTTATAAGGAAATTATCATAGGAATATCAGATGTTTAGCAATTTCTTTTTGGGCATGCAGCAGGATCTGAAGCTGGTGCTTTTGCCGCCGGTTATCTGCGCCGTATTTCGCCTCATCTTCATTTTGGCGTATCGACCGAAGAAGTCGCCCCGCGGGGAATGGCGAAAGTGGCTGACATGTTTTCGATATGCTTTCTGGTGGGGCATGGATATCAATGCATATGCATATCTCATTCCTCTCCTCGCCGTATCCGTGCCGGGCGCGTTCTTCCCCGCATACTTTGCGGCAGGGGATACCGTGCGCATACTGCTGTTTCTCATCTATGCAGCAGTGCTGTATACGGCCTTCATTGCCAAGATGATTTTTTACGCGCATTTTCATGATACATTCAACCAGATCATTTGGCTGGGGAGAAATGCGGACAAGCGGAACTTTGCGGATATTTTCTTTCATCAGAATCATGGAGCGTGGCTGCTGCTGGGCTATCTGCCCTATCTTGCACTCTGCTATGCGGCGGGAAATGCGCTGCTCTCGCTGCCGCCTCTTGCCTATCCGATCGTTACGGGCGGGGCGGGGCAGTATGCCGTTAATACACTTGTGTTCATCGGTGCGGTGCTCCTCTTTTACTGGCTGCGCTACGGCGGTACACTGCGCCATCGGCTGAAGCCCGAATGGGACGAGGTGCCGCTCATTGTCAAGGAAGACGCTTTCCTGGGCAAGGCGACGGTTGACGATTTGATTGCACTCAAGATGGTGTGGAAACGTCCGGTCAATGAGATGCTGCAGCATTCTGACGAAGAATCGCGTGCGATTCTTCGCACGCTTCTTCCGCCGGAGCATTCTGTCGGGTGTGCACCTCTGGAGGCGTTCAAACGAACTGCACAAGGCGGGGGCATTACGCCGCCGCGCCATATTTTCTTCCTCTTGGGGGAGAGTTATGGGCAGGTCCATTTTGATGCGCCCTATGCGGGGCTGAACCTCATGGAGGCGGGTGTACGCTTTCGTGCCCACCCGCATACCGTATGCGTCGATCACTTCCTCTCAAGCGGCATGATTTCGCAGCCGGCTCTCGTCAGCCTTCTTTTGGGCATCTACGATGCGGATTTGGAGCTGAACGAGAATGTGCAGTTTTGGAACGGAACACTGCCGACCTCGCTTCCGCTTCAATTGAAATCCCTCGGCTATCATACTGCCTTTTGGTACGGCGGCGGACTGAACTGGGGGAGCCTCGCACATTTTATTCCTGCGGTTGGATTTGACAAAGCGTATGGCGGGCCGGATATTTGTCCTGCGGATGCACCGCGTACATGGCTCGGCGTATACGATCATATTTTCCTCGCGGAAGCGGCGCGGCGCATTCGTGCGGAGGAGGAAGAACGGTCCTTTCACTTCCTCTATACAACGTCGAATCACGGCCCCTATCTGCTCCCGTTGGAGGAGTACGGATTCGATGCGGAGCGATTGATGGGTGATGCGGCACATGCCCTGCAAAAAGGCTCGCTGAAGTATCGCGGACTCGGCTGCGCATGGTATGCGGACCAGGCACTCTGCCGCTTCATCGCAGAGATGCGGGAGGCTTTCCCCGACAGCCTGTTCGTTGTGACAGGCGACCATGTCGGAGGTGAATACCCCCTCATTCCCGGAATGACGGATCGCTCCGAGCTGCTCCTGCGTGAGCGGCTGCTGACGTCATTTTCAATGCACCATCCGGAACTCTCAAAAGATCGTTTTGCGCAGACCAGCATCGGCGGACATATGAATATCCTGCCGACGATCTTTGAACTGATCGCACCGAAGGGCTTCTCTTACTATGCAGTCGAAAAGCCGCTGACCGAGCCGATCGACCACGTCGTGACACCCTATGCATGGCTCACACGGGAGGAGATCGGGCGCTATCAGGATCGTACGGCACAGGCGCTGACCGATGATGCCGCGGGGGAACCGCCGCTGCAGTTTGATACGGAGAGATTTACCGCTGAACGCGATGCCTGCTGCGAGCTGACGGCGTATTATGCACGCCATCCGGAGCTGCTTATGGTGAAGAAGTCTTGAGAGAATGCGAGCGAAATATCCATATTTTTCCTAAAGAATAAACCCCGTTATGAGATTTTGGAAAGAAAGACACGCTAGAAAAGGTGTAAATATAAAACTTTGTAAAATATGCGTTGACAAGCTTTTTGACGGATGATATTATGTGACAGTCCCCTTTTTGGAGGTGCACGATGTCTCTGGAGAAATTGCGCACGGCACGCACGGTTGCCGGAATTCATCAAGTATGCAAGGCTGTGCTCAGCGGCGAGGCGGAGACGGTGTTCATCGCTGCGGATGTCGACGATCGTGTGCTTGGGCCGCTGCTTGCGGCCTGCAGAGAAAAGGGAATCGTGCCGGAGCGCACGGCGACGAAGGCAGAGCTCGGTGAGCGGGCGCGCCTCGATGTCAGCGCTGCGGCGGTGGCTACACTACGGTAAAAACGCAGGCGCTGCGTTTTCATACAAAAGAAGTGAACGACGACAAAGGAAGGAGGTGCAGTATGCCAACGATCAATCAGCTCATT
>ERZ773076.273-NODE-273-length-28514-cov-5.741277_pt1 | contig 28514 bp, 21 predicted proteins | sample MGYA00580613_ERZ773076 | MGnify/ENA primary metagenome ERZ773076 (study PRJEB29015, sample SAMEA2738005) | human oral metagenome | biome: human oral; feature: human-associated habitat; material: dental | place: China | collected 2057 ...
AGACCTCGACGGGCGCCCAGTTCCCCGGGGCTTCGCTGTCCAGCCGGTGGATCAGCTCGTCGAACTCCACCTCGTCCAGGAGCCGGTCCAGGTCGTCGAGGGGCTCGGGAGGGATGCCGAGCGGGTCGCGCCACAACCCCAGCGACTCGGCGGGGCCGGTGGTCACGCCCCAGCCGTCGAGGAGTTCTCGGGCCAGTCCGGCGGCGGTGGAGTCGGGGCCGGTGGCGGTCGCGGTGAGCATCTCCACCAGGTCCTGCGACGGGTCGTTCACCGAGCGCAGCGCCGTGAGGACGGTGCGTTTGACGCCCTTTTCCTTGCGGGCCAGCACGTCCAGGGCCAGTGTGGTCAGGTGGTCCTCGCCCAGGCCGAGGGGCAGCAGCTGTTCGACCGCGAATTTCACGACGACGGGATCGGCATTCGGCAGGGCCGCCAGGAACCGGTCGAGATGTTTCGTGAGCAGAGGGATCAGGCCCAGACCTGCGATCTGGAGCAGGGCGAACTGCTGCGAGGGGCGGTTGTCGCCGCGTTCGAACACCTGGAGGAGAGCCAGCAGCAGGGCCTCGTCGTCGGTGGGTTCGGTCACCCGCAGGTCCGCGACGGCCTCCTGGATCCGGGCCTGGACCTGGGGGCGTTGATCGGCGACGAGGTACTGGCCGAGGGCGTTCGGGGCGGCGCAGGCGGCGATGAAGTGTTCCTCCCAGCGGCGTCCCGGTCTGGGGACAGTGTTGTCTTCCGTCGCCCATCCCGTCAGGAACCCGGGGTCGTCGGGAATCGGGAGGTCGAGGGCGAGGACGAGTTCGTCGATCAGTTCGGCGTAGGTTTCGGCTCCGTCGCGGCGTTTCAGCAGGCGTGCGATGAGGTCGCCGGCCCAGTCCGGACCGTTGCCGGCCAGCCAGGAGAGCAACCGGTCGCGGGTGATGGGCAACCGGATCAGCTGCCAGATGTCCCAGGGGGAGAAGGTCGTGGCGCATTGCGCGGGGGTGGCGCCGACGGCTGCTGTCAGCAGGATCAGGTGTCCGCGCCTGCGGTCCTCCTCCATGCGTCGACGCAGGGAGGGGAGGGCCTTGCCGATCGCTTTGCGGATCGCCGAACGGTCGGCCCCGGTGAGGTCGTCGAGGGCCGCGACGAGGTCCTTGAACGATTTTGATTCGAGAAGGAAAGCGGCCAGGGTGTCGGCGTTCCAGGTCATGGGATGAACCTATCCGCGGTGGGCGACAAATCCACCCGCGATCATCGTCGATTCGCCGCGATCTCGGCCAGGATCTCCTTGCGGCTGGGCCCGGAGGTGCGGTCCATGGCGCGGAGCCGGTCGACGATTTTCGCATTTGTGGGTCGCGACGCGACCTGCTCGGGTTCGGCGGCACGCTTATTGAACGTCTCGGCCGCATCGTCGGGTACGTCACGGTATGTGAACGCCATACAACCAAGCTAGCAGCATGCGAGCACGGCTTCATGGGGCGGTGTTCGGTATCGAACCCGCGCGCGGGGCGGTCACGGGCTTTCGTGTTCAGAATTGCGCGTCTTCCCTCGGGCCTGTTCTTGCGTGGGTCACGAAGTTCACGGCCCCGGCGACATCTGCGATGAACTTCTCGTCCGGAGGCGGAATCTCCTCCAGAGCTGTCCGCAGGTCCCGTCCGATGCAGCGAGTCACCGGGCTGATTTCGGCGATCGGTCGGTTTCCCCGGGTGACCATGACAACGCTGCCCGCTTCGATTGAGTCGAGCAGGGTGGAGAACTGGCGCGAAGCCTCGGTGTCGGTAAGCGTACGCACATGTCCATGATGTCTGATAACCGGATGTGCTCTGTCTTCTTGTGACTCAAAGCCGATCGAGGTCTGCGTGGATGGTTGAATCGTCACTGCTACCAGTAGTCGCACGAGGAGGTCGGGGATCGAATCCGGCTCCATGACCAGCTCTGTGAACGTGTCAGCATCCCAGGTCATGGGGTGAACCTATCGGTGGTGGGGGACTGAATTGCCATGGGTTGTGTGGACGGTGGGCGAGGCATGGTGTGCCACCAGGTCCTCTGTCGCATGGAGCCGGCACGCTATCTCCAGATTGGTCTTCGAGATCATTGCGCTCCACGCGTCTATTCGCTGGTTTCGGCACTTGGCACCTGGTGCTGGTGGATACCTCAATCAACGGGCTGAGGGTCCGAGAGTTGGATGATGGCCCAGCCGTCCTCGAACTCGATGCCGATGGTGCCGTCGGGTAGGGCTGCTGCTTTCCAGAGTGAGAGCACGTGGCTGCCGAGGTCCAGATCCTGAAGTTGGCAGGCCTGCTCGTCCCAAATGCGCAGGTGGTTGTGGTTGTCGCCCGTGACCAGACGGGGCTGCTCATCGGCAGTTGGTAGGACGTCGAGTGACAGGAACGCAGTGAATTCGCTCGGGCTGGTCACGTACTCGTACAGATCGGCGGCATAGAGACGTTCATTGGTTGCGGGGTCCCAGATGGTGAGGACATGATCATCGGTGATGGCGGCGATCCTGGTCGCGCCTTCGTGGGTGGTGAAGGCGGCCGTCTCTTTGATCTGGTCGGGATGGATACTCAAAGACGCATGGGCCTGGCAGCTCTCGGTGGTCTCGTCACGCGAGAAGGAGGCATTGCGGGGCACCTCGGTGAGTGGGCGTGGCTTGTTCTGAGCGAGGTGGACGATGGGATCCCAGATCCGTACTGTGCCGTCATTGTCGGCTGTCGCCACCAGATGGTGGTTCTCCGGCCCGCTGAAGGTGGTGATTCCATTTCCGCCATGGATATTTCCGAACAGTGGCCGGCTCAAGGGCTCCTGCGTTGTCGGATCCCAGAGCTGAATCATGCCGTCTTCGCCGATGGAGGCCAAGAGGGTTTTCTCGTCTCGTGTGAAGGGTGTGACTGCGCGGGCCGGAAGAAGACTATGCCCGTGGATGGCTGTGCCGATGTAATGCTCGGATACGGGGTCGAGGATGTGTAATGTCCCGTGAATTCCTGTTGCTGCCAGTAGGGGATCATCATCATTCCATGCGGTGATGCTAGTGATGAATTCGGTTTCAGGGATTGACAGGATATTCAGTTGTTTACCCGTGAGGGAATCCCATATCTGAATGGTGTTCTGAATCTGGGCGGTACCATCAGTGCTGATGCTGGCAATTCGCGGTTGATTGGTGCGTGTGGTGAAGGCGACGATATCGGTGACGTCCGCTTCGTGCCCACTGAGCAGCTCTCTGATCTGCCGGCGGGAAACAGGGTCCCAGATGCGCACGGTGCCATCGGAACCCCCCGTTGTCAGCAGGTCACAGCCATCGATGACGCAGGTGTCAAGGGCGTAGGTGAAGTCGCGATGGGCCGCGAGTGGTTCACCGATGAGCAGCTGGGTTTCCGCATCCCAGAAGCGAACGAGACCGTCCTGGTGTGCGCTGACGAGCAGTACCGCGTCATCCAGGGCCATGGATATCAGCCGTATTACTGTGCCGCCGTGCCCGATCAGTGGACCACCGATGTGACGTGCGGCGAACGGGTCCCAGACCCGAATCGTGCCATCGAAGCTTGCACTGGCGAGCCGCTGGTGTCCATCCCGGGTTGTGAAGGCGGTGATGTCCGACACGTTGCTGCTGTGACCTGCGAGTGGAATCGATGGCGCCGCTGGAAGGCGAGCTGCGGAACGGACGCTCCACCGGGCGGGGTCGGTGACGGTGGATGGCTGGTCGGTGAACCACGCTGTGGCGAGTTGTCGGATGCCTTGCCGGTCCTCCGGATTCGCTGTGGCAAGAAGATGCGAGATGGCCAATACCCCCGCGACCTCCGGAGGAAGCGGAGCGCGTCCGAAGGCATGGGTCATGATCAGCGTGGCCAGCCCGTCAAGATCAGCGTCATCCCGCATGATTTCCTTGGCAACATGCTGGAGCCACGCCTCGATGCTTGTGAACTTTTCAGGGTGGTGAATGAAAGTCACAGAACAAGTGTACGAAGTAGTGCGCTATGTGTTTCATGAAAAGCGATGAAAAGCGGGTTTGGTCGAATGCGTGGGCGATTTCATGGGGTTGTGGCAGCAGTGTCTGTTGCGGAGGATCGCAGGGGTGAACCGTGTCGGGTTGCGTAGCCGCGCCGACTGGTGATTCCTCAGTAACCTTGAAGTCCGACGATCCGCCTCGCGACCGTCACCGCCTTGCTGGTGTCCTTCCGGGCGGCCAGTGCCGCGACGTTCGGCAGGTCGACGGCGACCCCCGCCGCCCGCACCTCCGGGAGGTAACGCAGCACCGCCTCCAGTGCCGTCGCCGTCGCCGCCGTGGTTTTCCGCTGCCCCGCGAGTTCCTCCGCGATTGCCACCAGCAACGGCCATGCCAGGGCCAACCCGCCGGCGTCGGTGACGGTGCACAGGACCGTCACCGTCTTCGCGGGCGAATGGGGCCAGGTCTCGTATTTTGCCCGCTGCATGTCGTTGATCTCGTTCCACCAGGGGCTCCGCCAGGCGTCGACGAGGTCGCCGGGGCGCAGGCGGCCCTCGTCCCAGGCCGTCAGGAGGGCCTCGGCGACGCGGTCGCGGTCCTTCAGTGCCGCCCCCGAGATCACGGCAAGGGTGACGAACGACAGCACCGGCCCGAACCGCTCCGCCACCCCCGCGATCGGGAGGAAACCGTCAACCGCTTTGGTGGGAGAGTAATTCCCGAGGTCCTGCAGGACCAGCGCCGCGGGGCGGGACGGGTGCGCCGGGAGCAGCGTCAAGGTGGCCTCGGAATCCGAGATGTGGATGAGCGATTCGCGGGGTTGGACCCGAACCTCGGCGTCGTCGTCCCCCGCGGACTCGATACGGGTGGTGTCGTCTGGTTCTGGTTCCGGCCAGGCCTCGGACAGGTCCCGCACCGCCTCCCAGTAGAGGCTGCGATCCGGGTGGAACCGTTCCGTCCAGGCGTTGCGCAGCCCGAGCAGTTCGAACGTGCCGGGCACGTCGCCGTCGACGAGCAACCTCCAGATGGGACGGTTCAGGTGCGGACGATCGTCCTCGGATGCCGGGCTGAGCCGGAGCACGCCGGGGTGGGGGTCGTTGTCGCGCCAGCAGGCGAGCACCTCGGACAGGCGGACCTCGACGCCGCGGATGGGCAGGTCGAGGTCGGAGACATCCCGCGAGGCGCAGGTGCGGTCGAGACGGGCCAGGGCCACGGCGACGTCAGTGGGCACCAGCTCCACCCCGGCCTCCCGGAACCTGCCGACCCGCTCCCGGAAGACCTCCCAGGCGACGCGGAACCCCTCGTGGGTGGGGGTGGACAGCAGGCAGGGCAGCTCGCCGAGCAGCCCGAAGACGTCACGGGCCCGCTGCGCCGTGAGGAAGGACAGAGGACCACCCGGCGATGCGGCGGGCCGGATACCCTGGCCGGGGACGATGGTGCCATCGCCCAGGCGCACGACCAGCCGGGTCAGGAAACCACACCAGCCGTCCGGCGACACGTTCCGCCTGATCAGCCGGACCAGATGTTCGGGATCACCTGCGCGGGCGGTGGCGACGAGGGTCGCGAGGAGACGCTCGTAGCGGAAGGCGCTCAACCACCACTGGGTGTCGATGTCGGTGAGCAGCGCCAGCAGTGCGGGGTCGTCGAGGACCAGGGCATCGTCGGTGAACTCGGGAAGAAGCTCCGGCGCCGACAGCGACGGCTCCCGCCACAACCCGAGCGGCTCCTCCTCGGGCGGGGCGGCGTCCCAGCGGTTCAGGAGTTCCCGGGCCAGCTCGGCGGTGGTGGCATCCGCGTCGGCGACCAGCGCCTCGACGGTTCCAACGAGATCCTGTGACGGCGTCCCCACCCCGCGGAGGGCCTTCAGGACGTCGCGTTTGACGCCCTTCTCCCTGCGGACCAGGACGTCGAGGGCCAGGGCGGTCAGGTCGTCGTCGCCGAGTCCGTCGGCCAGCAGGCACCCGGTGAAAAGTTTCACGACGGTTTTGTCGGCGTTCGGCAGTCCCGCCAGCAGGCGGGGCCGCTCCGCGGCGAGCAGGCCCTCCAGGTCCAGTGCCCGCAGCCAGTGCACGACGGCCTGCTGGGCGGTGGGGCGGTCGCCGCGTTCGACGACCCGGAGCAGTGCGTCTACCAGGGCGGGGTCGTTCGTGGGTTCCCGTTCCCGCAGGACCTTCGCCTTCTCGTGGATATCGGACTCGTCCCTGCCGAGGCCGGGAAAAGTGAGGGCGTTCGGGGACGCACAGGCCTGCAGGAAATGCTCCTGCCAGCGCGTGCCGGGCGTGGGATCGGAGTTGTCTCTGGCCCAGCTTGCCCAGTAGGCGGTGTGGTCCGCCCCGGGCAGCTGCAGATCCAGGGCGACGCACAGGGGGCCGACGAGATGGCTGAGCCACCAGTGGTCGTTGCGTTTCCGCAGCAGGGCCGCCACGAGTTTTTCCACCCAGTCGGTGCCCCGACCGGCGAGCAGGGCCACCGCCTCGTCGATGACGTCGTCGTCCTTCAGGGATGTGACCGTCGAGAAATCGAACGCTGCGGCGGTTTGGGCGGGGGTGCTGCCCAACGCAGCGGTGAGCGGCATCAGGCGTGCATCGAGGAACCCCCATGTGTCGGTCAACGCAGCCTTGATGGCGCGACGGCCTTTCTTCAACACCCGCGACCTCGCCGCCCGCTCCTCGGGGTCCATCGATTCCAGCTTCTCGATGAGGTGTCCAAGGCTGGTGGCTTCCGTGGTCATCCGGACGAGATCGGCCTCCTCCGGGGTGAGGTTCCGGTCAGTCATGGTGGGTGTCTTTCTCCTCGACGACGGGCCGTGTGGTGCTGGGGGCGTTCCAGTGTTGCAGGAGTGAGACGGCCAGCCGCGCGGTGGTGTCGTCGTGCTGGGTGGCGAGGGTGCCGACGGTCTCCAGCAGCTCGGTCGGGGGTGAGTCCAGGGCGGTGAGGGCCTTCAGGAGGGTGCGTTTTGATGCTTTCTCCCGGCGGTTCAGTACGATCAGTGCCAGCTCAGTCAGTTCGTTCGGTGCGAGGTCGCAGGCCAGCAGCTGCCTGATGGCGAACTTCACGACGGTGTTGTCGGCATTCGGGAGGGCCGCCAGCAGGGGAGCACGTGCCTCCTGGAGCTGCTCTTCCAGGTTGAGGGCCTCCAGCCACAGCAAAGCCATCCGTTGCGCGCCGGATCGGTCGCCGCGAGCGAACACCCGGAGCAGGGCCCGCGTCAGGGCCGGGTCGTTCGTGGGTTCCAGTTTCCGCAGGATCTCGATCGCCCGCGAGACGTGTTGGGCGTAGTCGGCCTGCCCGTTTGCTGTCCCCGCTAGGACGTCGGGCACGGCACAGGCGGTCAGGAAGTGCTCCTCCCAGCGCTGTTCCGAGCGAGGGATGGCCAGTTCGTGTGCCCAAAGCTGCCAGTACCCCGGCTGGGTGGGCAGCGGAAGGTGGTGGGCGACGACGAGAGGATGCGCCAGCCGGGTGTGGATGCCGACGTCGGGTCTGTCGAGGATGGCGTCGACCAGCTGCTGTGCCCAGGAACGATCACGGGCCAGCAGCGCCTCCCGCACCCTGCCGAAGACCTCCTCGTTCTCCCACAGTTTCCAGACCCACCATGCGGTGACCATGCTCGCGACCTGGGACGGGGTGGAGTCGAGCAGTGTGACCAGGACGATGCCGCGATGCCAGGGGTCCACATCTGTTGCCTGGTCGCGGTGTGTTTCGTGTTCGAGGCGTTGCCGCAGTGCGGGAAGCTCGCGCTCCAGAGCCGTCGAAGCGGCCTTCCGGTCGGCGGGCGGCAGCGCGTCAATGGCGGCGACGAGTCCTTCGAGGTTCTGGGGTGCTCTCAGGAAGGTGTCGAATCGGTGTCGATCCCACGGGGTGTCCGTCATTGCTGCTCCTGTTGTATCGGGTGCTCGATGTCACAACGTCTCAATGGTCGCTTGCGAGCCCTGCGGTGGTGTGCCGGGGTGCGACTGGAGCGGCGCCGAGGGGTCGGCTGATTCCGGGGAACCCGTGCGTGGGAGACCGGGTGGGTTTCGGGAGACACAAGGGGACGGGGGTTCATCCGGTACCGGATGAACCCCCGACTTATGAAGTGGTTGATCTGAGCAGAACATGAGCCAGAAGCTGAGGATGGCGAAATGTTCCACCACCGGTAAGTGTAGTGGACTCGTGCTGGCGGGCAACGCCATTCGGAGTTTCACCCGTGAAAAAAGGAGAGAATACGACTGGAATGGGTAGCGTCACTGATCGGTGTGATATCCGTTGAATCTTGGTGAATCACCCGGGAGGTTTAATGAGAATCTGGTCGCTGCATCCGGAATACCTCGACAGGCAGGGATTGGTGGCCTGCTGGCGGGAGTCGTTGCTGGCGCAGAAGGTCCTCGCGGGGCAGACCGTCGGTTACACCCGACATCCGCAGCTCGCCAGGTTCCGGGTCCTCGACGATCCGCTGGCCGGGATCGGGTCCTACCTGCAGGGACTCGCGGACGAGGCCGTGCGGCGGGGATACCGGTTCGACGTCACCCGGATCCAGGAACCCGATCAGGGGCTCACGCTTACCGTCACCCGCGGACAGCTCGACGTCGAGGCCTCCCATCTGCTCGCCAAACTGAAGGAACGCTCACCCGATCGGGTTCCCGGATTCCCTGCGTTCGCGGATCTGCGTGCGCACCCGCTGTTCACCGTCGTCCCGGGGCCGGTGGCCGAGTGGGAGCGTGCCCGTCCCTGATGTCCCGACGCTTTTCCCTCCGGGTCACAGAGCCTGTGCGATCAGTTGCGCGATCTTCACGGCCTTGAGGAGAACCGGCCTGGTCGCCAGCGCCGTGGTGTTCGGCAAATCGATGGCGATCCCTGCGGCCTGCACCTCGGGTAGGTGGTGCAGCACCGCTTCCAGGAGCGTCGAGTCAGGGGCCGGGATCGTCTCCTGGGCCGCGATCTCCTCCGCGATGGTGGTCAGCAGCGGCCACACGAGGGCCAGGCCACCCATGTCGGCGATGCGTCCCAGCGTCGTGGTGATCTTCGGGACTGACACCCTCCAGGACCTCCGCCACGGACTGTTCCAGGCCGTGACGAGGTCGTCGGGGATGAGGCGTTCCTCGTCCCAGGCGGTCAGTATCAGGGCGGCGGTGCGGTCGCGTTCCTTTTGCGTCGCCTCGGAGGTCAGGACCAGGGAGACGAAGGACGCGACCGGCCCGAATCGGGATGCCGTGGCCACGATGTACTCGAAAATGTTGAGGGAGAATATTCCCGCGGCCTGGAGCGCCAGCCCTGCGGGGCGGGCCGAGTGCTCGGGCAGCAGCACTAGCGCCCACGGATCCTCCTGACTGGGATGGACCGGCCGGTAAGGGAGACTCCAGTGGCTGCGGATACCCAGTAACTCGTGAACGGCGGGTTCGTCGCCGTCGACCTCCACGCGCATGGGTGACGCGACCCCGTCCTGCGTCTTGGGGGTGGGCAGGAATCGCAGTTCACCGGGCCGTGCCGGGTGGTTGCGCCAGTGGTCGATCACCGTGGCGAGGTCTGCCGTCACGTTGTGGATGGGTTGTTCGAATGCCGACAGGTCTGCGGGGGTTTCTGCGCGGTCGAGTCGTGCGAGGGCGACGGCGATGTCCGTAGGGAGCACTTTCACCCCGGCTTTCCGGTAGTGCCGTGCACGCCCGGCGAACACGTCCCAGGCGATGTGGAAGTCGGTGTGGGTGGGGGTGGACAGCAGACAGGGCAGCTCGCCGAGCCGGTTGAGGGCCTCGACGGCCCGCTGGGCGGCTAGGAGGGTCAGGGGTTTCGAGTTCGATGCCGTCGGGTGCTGTGGCTCGCCGTCGGTGCGTCTGCCCAGTCTTCGCAGCAACCGGGCCAGGAGTGATCTGTTGGAATTGACGTACCTGCTGCTGGTGCGCACCACGTGCCTGACTCGGTTCGGGCCACGAGCGTGTGCCGTGGCCACGAAAGCGGCCAGGGCGTGTTCCTGAAGACCGGGGTTGCCGCGTCGGTCCGCCTCGAGTTTCACGATCAGCGTCTCCAAATCGAGATCGTCGAGGACGAGGGTGGTGCTCGAGAGGCCGCGCAGCGGCTGTGGACAGCGGCCCGCGGGTGCGCGCCACAGACCGGGTTTCCTGAGTGTCGTCTCCGAATGATCGGCAACGGTGGAGGCCTGGATGGATGTGGGAGACGGTTGCTGTCCGGGTTCCTCCGAGGGTTCGCTGGCGCCGTGGCGCCAGTGTTCCAGGAGCTGTTCTGCCAGTGCTGCGCTGGTGGTGTCCTGCTGTGCTGCGATCAACCGGACCGCGTCAAGGAGGTCCTGTGACGGTGTGAGGATTCGGGAGACGGCCTTCATCATGATGCGTCTCAGGCTTTTCTGCTGGTGTGGCAGGACGGTGAGCGCCAGGTTGGTGAGGTCGGTGTCGGCGAGGTCGGCGGAGAGCAGCTGTGTGACGGCCAGCCTCACGAAGGAGCCGCCGGCTTTGGGCAGTGCCGTGAACACGTGGCGTCGTTCGGTTCGGAGCAGGGGGATCAGATCGAGTCCCTCCAGCCACAGCATCGCGACTCTTTGGGCGGTTTCCCGGTCACCGCGGGCGAAGATCTGGAGCAGGGCCCGCAGCAGGGCCGGGTCGTCGGTGGGTTCGACGGCACGCAGGTTCTGGATGTCGTGGGCGATCTGTTTTCGGTAGGCGATTTTGTCACTGAGACGAATCACGAAGGTGTTGGGTGTGGCGCAGGCGGCGATGAGCCTCTTTTCCCAGCGGCAGCCAGGGGTGGGTGCCGAGTGGTTTCGCATCCAGCCCAGCCAGTAGCGGGGGTCCGCGGGCAGGGGCAGGTCGAAGGCATCAATGAGGGGATCCAGCAAGGGAGGAAGGTGCTCGCCCAGGCTGGCTTTCTTGAGAGCGGTCGCAACGAACCTGCGTGCCCAGTTCTCGTCGTGGGTTGAAATTCTTTCCGCAACGTAGTTGTGTGCTGGCTTGTCGTTCGCGAGCCGTCGGATGGAACACGTGGTCAAGGAAGCGACAAGCTGTGCGGGTGTGACATCCAGGAAGGCGGCCAACACGATGCAGTGGTGCTCCGAGCCGATGGGTGCCCTGCGGCGCAGCAACGGTAACGATCTCGTGGCCAGGGTGCGTTGTTCCGGTGAGAGCCGGCCCAGTTCGTCGAGCAGCTCTCCGGTTGTCCTGCTCCGGTTCACGATCCGATCGAGCGTCAGTTCCTCCGGGGTGAGCGACCTTTCTGTCATGTTCCTGTTGTCCCATCAATCAGTGGTTTTCGGCGGGCGCCCTGCTCAGCTCGACGGCCAGGAGGTGTTTGCACACTCCCCGCGATCCTGCGTGGCCCTGCCACCAGGGGCAGGTGCAGCTCGGCGGTTCGGTGCGGACGATGTACTCGTCGTGATCACCCCGTACACGGAAGGTCCCGGGATGCCCCTCAAATGGCTGCACTGCTCTGGCGGCGACGAGGCGTTTCGCATGCCTCAGACGCGGGTTGTCCTTGATCACCCGGTCGGCATCGCTGGGCAGCTCCCGGTGGAAGTAGGCCTGTTCGTACAGGTCGAACCCCACCCTGCCGTCGCCGGCCAGCACCGCCAGGCCCTGTCCTGTGCGTTCCTCGTCCAATCCGGTCTTCGTCACTAATGAGGCGATCTCGATGCGGGGCTCGAACGCCAGACAGGCCGAGATCAACGCGGAATCGTCGACGGCGGTGGGGGCGGCCAGTTTTGTCAGCAGCGCTCCTTCGCCCGAAAAACCCCGGTAGTGCTCGGCGGTGAGGGTGAACGTCAACCGCCCGTGGGGCAGCGAGAACTCCCACACTGATGCCGTCATGGGTACCTGCGGCAGGCCGTAGACCCGCATCCCCGTGATCTGCGAACCGAGGCGGCGGGCCGCCCGCAATCGGTTCAGGCCTTCCGCGTACACGGTGCCCTTCCCCGGGCGCAGCGCCGGTTTCCCCCCCATCCGCGAGACGCTCCAGTGTCCCCGGCGGCCCGTCCCCGACGGCAGTGCCGCCAGGAACTTGCGGGCCTGCACGGCTGGTGTTTCTCCGATCAGCTTTAATTCCCGGGTCAGTTCCTGCGACGACCCGAGCGCCTTCAACCAGCGATCTGGTAGTTCCACCTTCCGTTCCACGTGCGTTGCCTCGGGGGTGGAAACGCGCAGCTCGTCGTTGCCGACGGCCAGGTGCATCAGTTCCGACGACGAGACCTGCCCGAGTGCGTCCCGTAGCGGCTGATTGATGTCGACGTTGGTGGTGCCGTGGCGGATCTCGCCCCCGTCGAAGGCAGCCGCCAGGAGGTCCAGCCGTACCCCGACGGTGTTGCACGCCGAAAACGCCTCGAACCGCAGGCGATCCCCGTTGGCGGTGCAGATCGGGTCCCGCATGCCGGTGGGGACCGGCTGGAAGTACCGGGTCCGGGCCACATCGGCCAGCACGAGCAGACCACGGGCCAGCACGAGCGGCTGGGCGGCGAATCCCGAGAAGAACTCGGGCGCCTCGGCGAGGCCCTTGGGGGTGAGGGCAGGAGCCAGCTCCAGGGTTAGGCCGGTGTCATCGAGAATCGATGCCGAGGGGAACGATCTCATGATGGAACCGTATCGAGGAACACCGGCAAATACTGGGGAAAAGTCAAACAAGTGGAGGGCAGGGATGCTCTTCGTGCCTCAAGAGCAGGTCCTTTGGTGGTGTTCGTGCCACTCAGATGCCAGGGAAGGTTCTGGCTTCTCATGCGTTTAACATGCGTGGTATGCATGTTAAACACATAGCGGCTCTCTGTGGTGATCCATGCGGGCGGTAACCTCGCCGAGGGCATGGGGTACGCGATGCGACCCTTCGGATGGTGGCTCGTGGAAATGGAGGAAGTCCGTGAGGCGAAATCTGATTCCTGAGATCGGCTTGACGATCTGTTTCGTCGCTGTTCAGTTGGTCGGCGTGCTTGCGCTGGGATGGCCAGCCGGCAACATACTTCTGCTGCTGTGGTTCGAGAACCTACTGCTGACGCTCATGACCATTCCCCGGATGGTATTTTTCCGGCGTTTGCCGGAAGGCGGCTGGTGGCAGGTTATCGGAACGACTTTCGGCATGCTGTTTTTCTGCGCGATCCACTTGGTGTTCTCCGCCCTGCTCGCCCTCATGTGGCGGATCGAGATCACATGGGTGGCGCTCGGGGTGCCTGCCTTCCTGCTCGTGATCCGGTATGTGGTGGAGGCCGTCGGACGCAGCCGAGGTGAAGAACCGCCGGGGGATTTCACGCAGACCTACGCCTTCGTGTGGCCACGAATCATCATGCTCCACCTGATGATCCTCCTGTGTTGGACGGTCGCTTTGGGTGGTTCTGCTTTCTCCTCTGTTCACATGCAGGGGGCTATTGACCAGGCCACCATCCGCGTGGTGAGCGTGGTGGTGTTTCTGGTCTGCAAGGCCGGCGCAGAGATCTACATGACCCTGCGCCCCTCAAGAAGAACCCCTGGTTGAGATCCTGGGAGCTCTTCGGCGAGGTCGGTCTCATCGGCGGATGGTGCTGGGTGGGTGACCTGCGAGCGTCGGCGTGGTTGAAGCCGGGCGGTGGGTTTCCCGGTGCATGTGCCGGGGCTTGCTTGTCGGTGGAGGTTACGGGTGTCAAAATGAGCCGTCACGTTTGGGGCTCGGAGAGGAAGACCCATGGATCATGAGACCGCGCGGCGCGGAGTGTTGGACGCAATCCCGCTGCTGGCCTCGAAACGATCCGAAAAGAAGGTAATCACCGCGCTGTGGGAGAAGGGATACGAGCGCGCGGCAGCCGAGCAGCTCACCCTCCTGGTGCCCTCCGCGCTGGCTTGGCCGCTCTGCCGACGGGCCGGGCTTAAGAATTTTCCCGACCATTTCGTCGTCGCCGATGACCGCGGTCGCGAGATCCGGGTGCCTGTCGCTGACCTGCACTACTTCACCGCGGCACTGAAGCTGGGGATCGACACCTTTGAGAACGGATGGCTGGAGGAGGTGCCCCGCAGAGTCTACGAACAGGTGGTCAGACGAAGTGCAGAGCTGGACGCGCTGGGCAAGACCCTGGAGCAGGGGGGTGACCTGTCGGGAAGCACGATGCAGGCACTGATGATCTACGTCAAGGACGCCGAGGCCTTCGTCAGGTCCGTTTCAGTCGGCTGATTCCTGCCCCATCGAGCCGGGAAACCAGCTGCCGTTCTCGAGGGCCCCAGAGCCAGACTGATTGTTGTGGTGCGCCGAGGGCTGCTCTGTTGGGAGTCGCGATGCGGGGTGACGCCGGGGTCCTCTCAGGTGGCTTTGGCCAGTTCGTCGCGGACCGTCATGAGGGCGAAACCCAGCAGGTTCAGTCCGCGCCATGCGTGCGGATCGGTGATGCGGTCGTCGTCGGCGGCCAGGCCGACCCCCCAGATGCGGTCCACGGGGCTCGCCTCCACCAGTACCCGTTTCCCCGTGCCGAGCAGGAACTCCTTCAAGTCGGGGTGCTGGGAGAACTTGGCCCGGTTGCCTTCCACCACGAGATTGAAACGGTGCGCGTCCCAGCGGTCCTGGTCGAAGCCACGGACCTCGCGTCCCAGCCGTTTCGCACAGTCCGGGTGGGATGCGGCGACGATGCGATCCGCGGCCCCGTCATCACCGAAGAGCCGCGCCTTCCCTGCCATCATCCAGTGCTCAGCGGTGGCGTAGCGCACCCCGTCGACCTCGAAGGGTGAGGCCCACCACTGGCTGAGGCAGCTGCCCGAGAGGGTGCCGTTCGCGGTGGGTCGGTGTCCCCAGAAGTACAGGTATTTCATCTTCTGCTTCCTGGCCGTGCGGGCCAGCAGCCAGTCCAGGTCGTACATGACCCCTCCAGTGACTGTGTTGTGCGGGATGACAAGCCCTGATCCTAGTGCGCGTGGAGCGATTACCGGGTTTTGTCGGCGGCGTGTGGAAAGCTTGTTCCGTGACGATCCTGGAGCTCCCCTTCCCGCACGTGGACCCCGTGGCGATCGCCATCGGGCCCGTGCGGATCCACTGGTACGCCATCATGTATCTGCTGGCGTTCGCCATGGCCTACGGGTTGATGCGGCTGAGGCTTCGTCATCAGCCCTTCGCATCGATCACGACACCATCCGCGTGGGTGTCCACCGACATCGAAGATCTGCTGCTCCACGGCATCGCGGGCGTGATCCTGGGGGGGCGGCTCGGTTACGTGGTGTTCTACCAGCTCGGCCACTACGTGACCTATCCGCTGGACATTTTCAAGGTCTGGGACGGCGGCATGAGCTTCCACGGTGGTGCCATCGGCGTGGTTGTGGGGATGATGCTCTTCGCTCGGCGACGGTCCCGGCCTTTCCTGCAGGTCGCTGATTTTCTGGTGCCCTCCGTTCCCATCGGGCTTGCTGCCGGGCGGATCGGGAACTTCATCAATGGGGAGCTGTGGGGTCGCGCGGCCTCCTCGGACCTGCCCTGGGCGATGCGTTTCCCCACCGGTGGCAACGTGTTGCGCCACCCGTCACAGCTCTACCAGGCCCTCCTCGAGGGGGTGCTGCTGTTCGTGCTGCTGTGGTGCTACGCCCGCAAGCCGCGGTTCCGCGGCCAGGTGGCCGCCGCCTTCCTGGTCGGCTACGGCCTGTTCCGGTTCATCGCCGAGTACTGGCGCGAGCCCGATTCCCAGCTCGGGTTCCTGTCGCTCGGGTTGTCGATGGGGCAGTGGCTGTCGGTGCCGATGATCCTCGCAGGTGCCGCGCTGTGGCTGTGGGCTCGGCGTCGCGGCATCTCCGACGTGCAGGAGCCTGCCGATGATCCGGGGGAGGAAACCGCCGGCGAGACCTCCGAGGAGAACGCGGGTGAGGACGCCGGGGAGAAATCCACCGGGGATGTGGAAGAGCCCCGGAAAGCTGTGGACGAGGCGGGGGAAACTTCCGCGGAGAAAAACGAAACCCCAAGTCAAAGCTGAAATCCCCAACCGCAGTCGGGTTTTCCACAGAGTTGTGAACACTGTGGAAAGTGCCTGTGAAGGTGGCTGAGTGCAGCTGCGACGAAGGAGCGGTTCGCGTCGGAACCATCCAGCGGCTGAAGGACGGACCCGACCGCAGGCCCTCGGATATGCGCGTGATGGTCCGGTTCAATCGGCGTTGGTGTCGATCACCAGAGCGCCCGGGCCGGTGACGGCGTGGCCTTCCAGGACCGGGCCGTGTTCGCCCCACGCCGCCAGGATCTTGCCCTCGACGGGGATCTCCACCAGCCGGTCCTGGGCCCGGGTGGTGGCCACGACGGTGGTGCCCCGCCGCATCAGGACCGTGTCCTCGTCCAGCACCTCCACCGACACCTCCGCCAGCGATCCCGAGGCCAGCTCCGGGCGGTCGCGACGCAGCCTCAGCAGTTCCTGGTACCAGGCCAGCATCCGGGCGTGGTTGGGTTCGGTGATCTCGTCCCACCGCAGCGTCGCCGACTCACGGGTCGCAGGCGACTGCGGGTCCGGGATGATCTCCGCGTCCCAGCCCATGCGTTCGAACTCGCGGGCGCGACCCTCGGTCACCAGCGGACCCAGGTCCGGGCCGAGGTGGCTGAAGAACGGGAACGGCGTTGAGGCGGCCCACTCCTCGCCCATGAAGATCAACGGGGTGAACGGCGACAGCAGGTACAGCGCGGCTGCGGCTGCCTGGCAGTCGAGCGGGATGGAGTGTGAGATCCGGTCGCCGACGGCCCGGTTACCCACCTGGTCGTGGTTCTGCAGCGAGGCCACGAACGAGTGCCCGTCGTACAACTCCGAGGTGGGGTCGACGGGCGCGCCCCAGTCCTGGCCACGGAACGTCGAGAACCCACCCTCGTGGATGAACACCCTCGTGAGGGCCTGTTGCAGCACCTCGGCGGTGCCGAAATCGATGTAGTAGCCGTCGCGTTCCCCCGTGAAGAAGGAGTGCAGCGCGTGATGGACGTCGTCGGCCCACTGCCCGTCCATGCCCAACGCCCCCGGCACCGAACCTATTGGTGAAACCGTGGTGGGTTGGTTGCGATCCGACTCCGCGAACAGCGTGAACTCGCGTCCCGTTTCCCGCTCCCAGGCGCGTGTCTCGTCGCTCAGCTCGGCCAGGTAGTGGCGCGGGGAGTCGTCCTGGAACTCGTGGACGGCGTCCAGGCGCAGCCCATCCACCTGGTATTTCACCAGCCACTGCCGACACGCCCCCAGCAGGAAGTCGCGCACCTCGCTGCTGCCCGGCTGGTCCAGGTTGATGGCGTCCCCCCATGGGGTGTGGTGGGCGCTGGTGAAATACGGCCCGAACTGTGCCAGGTAGTTGCCCTCCGGACCCTGGTGGTTGTGCACGACGTCCAGGATCACGCCGAGTCCGCGCGCGTGGCAGGCGTCGATGAAGGCGACGAACCCCTCCGGTCCCCCGTAGGCTGCGTGCACCGCGTACTGGCCGACGCCGTCGTAACCCCAGCCCTGCTCACCGGGGAAATCGGCGACAGGCATCACTTCGACGGCCTGTACCCCGAGATTCACCAGGTGATCCAGGCGCGTGATGGCCGCCTCGAAGGTTCCCTCCGGGGTGAAGGTGCCGATGTGCAGTTCGTAGCCGACCGCGCCCCGCAGGTCCGTGCTGAACGTGGCGGGACGGTCGAACAGCGCCGGATCGACGATGCGACTCGGTCCGTGTGGGCCGTCGGGCTGGCTGAGGCTCCGGGGGTCGGGAAGCAGCATCCCGCCGTCGATCCGGAACTGGTACAGCGTGCCGGGCGGCAGCGGTTCCGACCACCACCAGCCGTCGTCGCCGCGCGCCATGATCGTTTCGGTGTCGTCGACGACGACCTCCACCATGTCGGCGTCGGGCGCCCACACCTCGGGGCGGGTGATGTCACGCATGAATGCTCCTCGGGTCAGGGTTCGGGGTGGCTGCTGGTGCTCGCGTGCTGGTGTCGCATCAGTCGACCTGATGGACGAGCAAAGCGACGGGCAGGTCCTGGAGGATGTCGGCCAGCGGGGTGGCGCCGCCCGGGTATTCGCGCCCGGCCAGGACGTCGCGGAACCGCAGGTTGGGCAGCACCAGTTCGGCGTCGCCCCAGCCTTCCTCGTCCAGCCCCGACTGCACCCGGGTGGCGACCGTGATGGCCACGGGGGTGTCCGAACCTCGGTATCCGCGTTCGAACACCACTGCATGGCCGGTGTTCAGCGACACCGACCGGTAGTCGGCGTCCGGACCGCGGAACGCCTCCGGGTGGTCGCGGCGCAGCAGCAGGGCCCGCGACGTCACGAGAAGTTTCTCCGCGTCCAGGTCGGCGGGCGGGTTCATGTCCAGCGCCGTCAGCACCCCGGAACGGCGGTAGTAGTCGACGGGGCGGCGGTTGTCCGGGTCCACCAGCGACAGGTCCACCACCTCGCAGCCCTGGTACAGGTCCGGGACCCCGGGCATGGTGAGCTGGATCAGTTTCTGCCCCAGGATGTTGGCGCGCACCGAGGGGAAGGTCAGTTCTGTGAACGCTTCCAGTGCGGCCCCCACCTCCGGGGTGGTGAGGCATGCGGTGGCGAATTCGATGACCGCCGACTCGTAGGCCTCATCAGGGGTGGTCCAGCTGGTGTGGAGTTTCGATTCCCGCATGGCCTTGGTCAAATATCGCGCGAGACGGTCGGCGGAGATCGCCTCGGCGCCCGCCGCCGTGCCGGGCAGCGTCCAGGTGGCTGCGAGGGTCTGCCACAAGAACAGCTCCGTGCCGCCGTCGAGCAGCGCAGGACGTAGCTCGGAGGTGGCGGCCCGCAGTTCGCCGATGCACTGCTCCCATTCGCGTGGGTACTCGGTGAGGACCGCCAGTCGGGCGCGGACGTCCTCGCTGCGTTTCGTGTCGTGGGTGGACAGGGTTGTCATGCTGGTGGGCCAGTCGGCGTCCAGGGTGCGACAGAAGCCGTGGAAGTCGTCCTGGTTGATACCGATGATGTTCGGGTCGGAGCCGACCTCGTTGACGCCGATGAACCGGTTCCAGCGGTAGAAGGCCGTGTCCTCCTTCGATTTGGCCATCACTGGTCCGCACGTCTGGGCGAAACGGACCATGAACTCAGCCCGCAGGTCCGACGGGTTGTGGGCGCGGCCCGGCAGCTGATTGAGAATTTTCGACGGCGCGGGCAGCGTCACCGCGCCACCCATGTCGGCCTCTCCGGTTTCGCCGAGGGCCAGCGCGACGACGAGGTCGAGGGCGTCCAGTTCGTCGATCGTGAGGTACTCTCTGGCCTTCGTTGCGGCTTCGACGATGATCTCCCGCTCCGATTCCGGGGGTACCCGGCCCGGTTCGACGTAGGCGCGGTAGCGGCTGAAGTGGTACAGCAGTTCGCGGATGGCGTGGTTGAGCTGGCGACGGGTGTGGTCGCGCAGCCGGATGTCGTCGTCGCAGATGGCCATTGCGATGTTGACCAGGCGGTTCAGTTCCGTGAACAACGACTCCTTGACGACGGTGCGTTTGGCGTTGAGCACGGTGGAGGCGAATCCCTCGCCGAACCCGGACATGCGTTCCCACAGGTCGGTGAGCCTCGGGACGCTACCGGGAACGTGGAACAGGCCCGCGACTCGCAGCAGGGAGTCGTAACCCGTGGTTCCCGCGCATTCGAAATCGGCGGGGAGGACCTCGTCGTATTCGAGGATCTTCTCCGCTACCACCCAGCAGCCGCCCGTGGCGTGTTGCAGGTCCGCGAGGTACTGGCGGGGATTGGCCAGGCCGTCGATGTGATCGATGCGGAAACCGTCGATGAGCCCCTCGGCGTGGAGCTTGATCAGTGTGCGGTGGGTGGCCTCGAAGATGGCCGGGTCCTCGACCCGGATGGCGGCCAGGGTGTCGACGTCGAAGAAGCGGCGGTAGTTCAGCTCCTCGCTGCCGATCCGCCAGTAGGCCAGGCGGTACCACTGCCGCTCCAGGAGTTCCTCCAGGGGAAGGTCCTCGGTGCCCGGTCGGACGGGGAAGACGTGGTCGTGGTAAGTGACCACGGGCTGTTCCTCGCCGTTGATGGTGTCCGTGGTGAGGTTGATGTGTTCCAGCTCCCGACCGATCCTGTTGCCGAGCACCGGCATCAGGATGGTCTGGGAGTCGGTCATGTCGAGATCGAACCAGTTCGCGTACTCCGATTCGGGGCCGCGCCGCAGCACGTCCCACAGGGCGTAGTTGTGCCAGATCGGTGTGGGGACCGCCATGTGATTGGGTACCACGTCGACGACGACGCCGATGCCCTGCTCGTGGGCTGCCTGCGACAACCGCCGGAAGGCCTCCTCCCCGCCGCACTCCTCGGAGATGCGGGAGTGATCCACGACGTCATAGCCGTGGGTGGAACCGGGGGAGGCCTGCAGGATCGGGGAGCAGAACAGGTGCGTGACGCCCAGCGCGTGCAAGTAGGGCATCCACGCCGCGGCGTCATCGAAGGTGAAGCCGCCGTGCAGCTGCATCCGGTAGGTCGAGTTCGGTACGGTCCTGTTGGTCTCCACCCTCTTCACTCTACGCAAGGCCTGTGACACCTGCTGGTGTGCCGGGCTCTTCAGGCGCTGGATATGTGTTTGGGAGAGCTGTGTCCATGGAAGTGGTTGAGCGGACCGGCCAGAGAGGCCGGTCCGCTCAGCGGTTTTCGGCTCAGGCGGTTCGCCCGGGCGGAGGGGGTGGATCAGAAGTGGCCATTGGAGACGTCGGGCGGAGGAGTTGTCGGGATTCCGTTGGTGTCATCGCAGCTGTCGCCGATGCCGTCGCCGTCGTAATCGGTTTGGCCGTAGTTGCGGACGGTGGGGCAGTTGTCGGTTTCGTCAGGGATGCCGTCGCCGTCGGTGCTGATGTCGACCCGGGTCGTGGCGGTGGAGGTGGCTCCGGTCGAGTCGGTCACCCGGACGGTCACGGTGCCGGAATAGGCGGTGTCCCAGGTGTGTTCGTGGGTCGGGGTGGTGGTTGACACCTCGAAGCTGCCGTCGCCGTCGAGGTCCCACTCGTAGCTGGTGATGCCGCCGTGCGCGGAGTAGGAGCCACGGGCATCCAGGGTGAGGGACGTTCCGATGGCGCGGTTGTAGGGGCCATCGAGCCAGGCGAACGGTTCGCCGGTGTGCTGTGTGGCGCTGATCTCGCGTGTGAAAGTGGCCGGATCCACCGCTTTGGCCAGGGCCTCGGCCATCTTCTGATGACCGGTCTTGTTCGGGTGATACCACTCGTTGATGTCACCGGAAAAGATGACTTGCTCCCCTTTCTCCGTGTCGTAAGATCCTTCGGTTTGGTAGTACCTGTTGAGCAAGCCGACACCATTGATGCCTACGTGGTAGGAAGGATTGGGCTCATGATCCTTGAAGTCTGTCCGGATTGAGGAGACGTGGTGCACGGTGTGGTGGCTTCCGTCATTGTTCGCATTCCAGTCCTGAACCGTTTTTTCCTGAGCAGCGAACAAGTAGTCCTCAGCATCCATCGTCATGCCGACGCTCGGGTAGACATATTTTCTGGCACATTTGGTCGACGGGGGTTCCTTGTATTTGAGGCATTTGCCGAATACGAAGTGCGGGGAATCCACGATGATGTTTGGATTTCCCATCAGGACTATCTGTGCATGATTGTCCGGAAGGTGGGCTTCGAGATCCTTCAGCAGCGCCTCGGTTTTTTCCTTGAATTGTCCTCCCTTCGTGAAGGCCAAGGATGCGTCTATGCTTTTTCCGCAGTTGTATGGATCGTGCAGAAACATCACGAAACAGTCCCGGGCGATTTCCCTGAAGTGTCCCTCGTTGTCTCCTAGGCTGAGCACGATGAGGTCACTGTCCTTGCGGACCTGAGGGATCTGCTCGGTCCTGATGGTGTCGGTCGTCGCTCCGGAGGACGCCAGGTTGTGGTAGCTCGCAGCTATACCTTGGTCGCGTAGCGAATTGACGTAGAGCTGCCCCCAGTTGTTGTGACTCCGGTAGCTCTTCGAGGAATTGTCGTCGTAGTAGTCGCCTGCGCCGTTGCCGGCTGCGAGGGAGTCGCCGAGCACGGTCACCACCGCGGCCTTCCCGCTGTTGGGTGGCGGGTCCGCGCTTGCAGAGTGTGTCGGCGCGAAGGTGGCGCAGAGGGCCAGTGCCAGTGGGGCCAGGAGGATCTTGCTCTTGATAGTCATCTTCATTGCTGGTTTCCTGAAAAGTGAAAGACGTGAAACGGATGAATCTTAGATGGATGCATCCGTGGGGGTGGTTTAAAAGTTGAAACAATAAGCCATGACTGCTGCTTACTTTGTAATTGTAATCCAAGCTCTTTGCGGGGCTGGGAAATCGAAGCTGCTTCGCGTGTCGCTATGGAGTGGTTCCTCGTGTCTCGGCTCCGCTGTGACCAAGAGGCCGCGGAAGGGAGATCTGGTTGAATTTGCAATATTCTTTGCGTTGATGGGGTGCCCATGGCGAAGAGGCATGCCGCATCAAAACCACCCCATACGTGTCTAAATGATTTGGTGTCACAGACTCTGGCCTGTGGGTGGAGCAAAGAGCAGGCAGGTTCTGAGGTTCACGGTGCCTTGCCCCGGCAGGGCGACGAATGCTGTTGATGACCGTTTTGCATCCTTTGTTGATGCCGGCGATTTCGGGTATGCTGTAGTTAGTTGATGGCGATGCTGAAGGTTGTTACCAGGTTTGTTTCCGGGTATTGCTTACATCTGCCCGACGTTTTTACTGGAACGCACAGGTGCATTTCTTCTTTACGTCCCCATCCGGTGGTCGCTGGTGTGAGGGCTGATTTGGCTTCTGTCCAGTTTTCTTGTTCGGTGGTTCTCGCGATTTTTTGTACTGCTTCTTCTGGGGGGAGTCTTGTTTTCAAGCAGCGGGTGATGGATGGTGGGGGTGGTTTGGTGGTGCCGGGGTTGTGGAAGGGGGTTGTGTGGTGCCCGACCGTGGTGGTCGGGCACCACACGATGGGGATGTCAGCTACCTGTGTTGGGTAGTCCGGGGCGTAGTGGTGGGGTGATGCTCCGGCTGGGAGGTTGGGGAGAGGTGGGTGTTGGTTGCTGGGTCGGGTCAGGGGATATCGGTGCCGTGGTCGGAGCTGGCGGGGGTTGTTGTGTCGGTTGTTGGGTTGGGTCTGTGGTCGGGCTCTGTGGTGGCTCAGCGGTTGGCGTGCTCGGCGGCTGGGGCGGTTCCTGGGTGGGGGTGGGTGAGGAAGACGGAGTCCCGGTTGGGGTCGCTGTCGGGCTTGCCGATGGTGTCGGACTTGTCGTTGGGGTTGCTGAGCTGGTGGGTGCGGGGGATGGGGTGATCACTGTCGGGTTTGCTGTTGGGGTTGGGGTCGGGGTGGGTGGTGGTCCCTCGAAGACGCCGGGTTGGCGTTCTGTTGGGATTCCGTGGGTGTCGTCGCAGGCGTCGCCGATGCCGTCGCCGTCGTAGTCGGTCTGGCCGTAGTTGTAGACGGTGGGACAGTTGTCGGTGTCGTCGGGGACGCCGTCGCCGTCGATGCTGACATCGAGTTTGATGGTGGCCATGGAGGTGGCTCCGGTTGAATCAGTTATCCGTAGCCCTACCAGGCCGGAATATGCTTCATGCCAGGTGTATTCAAAGGTTGGGGAGCTGGATGAAACCTCGAAATCGCCATTCCCGTTGAGGTCCCACTCGTAGCTGGTGATGTTGCCGTTCTTCGAGTAGGAGCCGCGGGCGTCCAGGGTGAGAGATTCTCCGATGGCGCGGTTGTAGGGGCCGTCGAGCCAGGCGAAGGGTTTGTTGCTGGCCTTCTCCACGGCAGCGGCGATCACATCGGGGGCCGTCTGGGGGTTGTTGACCTTTACGATCTGCCCGCCGGTGCGTGTGGTGAGGTCGGCGAGTTCTGGGGTTTCGAGCCAGCCGTTGGTGTCGAATGCGTAGACCTCCACCGGATCCAGCTCGTAGGCCTTCTGTTCCACATCGGCCTTCGTGTAGCCGGTGCGTTGTTCTGGATCGACCGGAGGGGCGTCTGCGATCAGTACTGTTTTCTTCTGGGCTCCCGGTCGCCAGTCAAGTCTCGTGAATGCTTCCATCATGGCGGAGTACACTCCCTCCCCATTGTCCCCACCGGGGGTGGGGGTTATTGTCCCGAGAGCCCGCTCGATGGCGGAAACATCGGAGGTGAATCTTGATCTTATGGTTGGCATCTCGCCTCCGTACCAGATGACCAGTCCATCGATTGGGAAGCCTGAATAGGTGACCAGTGCGAAACGTACGTTGCTGTTGTTTCGGGTGAAGGAGGCCATTGCGTCTTCTACCTTTTTGAGGGTAGCTTGCGGGTTGTCGAGCATCCCTCCCGATGTGTCAAGAATGATGGCTACATCTACGGGGGCTTGTGAAGTTTTCACTTCACGAGTGAAAGTGGTTGGATTTATCGTTTTGTCCAGGGCCTCGCCCATCTTCTGATGCCCGATTTTGTTCGGGTGATACCACTCCATTATGTCGAATGAGGGGGAGGCCTCGGTTTTCCCGGAATCGCCGAGGCGGCCTTGAGTTTCCCAGAACTCATTGAGCCATCGGTAATCATTCTTTGCTGCGGTGCTGGGGTTCGGTTCATGTCCCGCGAAATCGGAGCGGATGGAGGAAACGTAGTGCACTGTGTGGCGGCTGCCGTCATTGTTCGCATTCCACTCGCGAACCAGTTTTTCCTGAGCGGCAGCCATTTCATCCGCAAGCTGCCGTACTTTGGTGGCGGTGGGGTAGCTGAGTGAGGCGCCATAGCATCCCTGAACGCTCCGTTTGCTGCATGTTGTCAGCATGAAACCCGGATCATCGATGCTGAGATGTGGATACCCCATGAGAACTATTTGGGCGTGCTTGTCCGGCAAGCGTTTTTCTAGTTCGTTGAGGACGTTCTCAGTTTTCGTTCGGAGTTCTCCGCTTTGAATGAAATTTTCTGCCGATTCTATACTGCTTTTGCAATTTATTGCATTCTGGAGGTACAGGACGAAGCAGTCTTGGACGATCTTGCCGAAGTTCCCGTCGTTTCCTCCTATGCTGAACATGACCAGATCACTGTCCTGGGGGACTCTCTCTATCTGTCCTCCAATGACCTCGTCTGTCTTCGAGCCAGAGAATGCCAAGTTGTGGAAAATGGTTGCAATACCTCGGCTGCGCAGCGAATTCACATAGTGCTGCGCCCAATTATTGCGGCTCCGATAGCTCTTTTTAGGTTCGTTATCATAGTAGTCGCCCGCGCCGTTACCGGCGGAGAAAGAATCCCCCAACAGGGTCACCACGGCAACCTTACCGTCCCTAGCCGGTGGATCCGCATTGACTGGATGCATGGTCATGAAGTTGACGCACAGAGCGAGTGCCATAACCAGTAGCAAGATTTTCTTCTCGGCGGTTGCCTTCGACATTATCTCCTCCAGATTCCTACAGCGCTATGCTGATGACGAAATTTGTTTCGGGGTACTGCTTGCAGCGTATAATATCCGTTGATACGTAAAGGCTTATTCCTCCCTCTCTGGATCCTTTGCCTGCTGTTCGGGTTAGTGAGGATTTGGATGATCTGTCTTCTGTCCAGCCACTTTGTTCTGCGGTCGCCATAACCTTTTGCAGCGCATCTTCTGGGGGAATCGTTATAGCGAAACAACGGGTCGTGGCGACAGGGGGTGGTTTGGGACCATCATCCTTTGAATCCTCGGTGCCCAAGAACTCGATGCCGTCCCAGGTTGCTGAATACATGGGGTCCCTGCGTATGAGGTCCCGCTGCCTGGCGCGTGCTGAGCAGCCGCTCAGGAGCAGGCAGGCACACAGAATCAAAGCGGTGGTTGTCGCTGCGGCTCGGTGGTGCATCATTGCCTCCCGGGGTAGGGATGATTATCACGCTGTCATGAAGTTGACACACAAAACGAGTGCCATGACGAGCAGTAGAATGCTCTTCTTGAAAGTTGCTTTCTGCACGATTTTCTCCTGAACTACCCGAAGGTGATGGTTAGAACCAGATTGGTCTCGGGATGTTGCTCACAGCGTATGATTGCTGTTGATACAAAAAGACTCATTTCTCCTGCGGCACTTTTTTTGGTTGCTGCTCGGGTCGTTCTTGATCCGATGGAATTATCTTCTCGCCAACCGTTTTGTGTGGCGGTTGTAAAAATTCGTTTGTGTGCATCTTCCAGAGGGATTGTCATATTGAAACAGCGGGTCATGGCGACCGGGGGTGGTTTGGGGTTGTCGTCCTCGGTTTCCTTGAAGCCCAGGAATTCGATGCCTTCCCAGGTTGCTGAGTACATGGGGTCCCTGCGTATGAGGTCGCGCTGCCTGACGTGAACTGAGCAGCCGGTCAGGAACAGGCAGGCGCACAGGATCAAGGTGGTGACCGTCGTTGTGGTTCGGTGGTGCATCATTGCCTCCCGGTGGGGATGATGCTGACACTACCTGGGAGGACCCTCCGGGTGCAGGAGTTCGGGAAAAATTTCTTCAGAGGGTGGGGACGGGGTTTCGACTCGGGCCGCTCGTTCCTCGTGCTCCGGCTCAACCGGTTTCGGGGAGGGGTGCGATCGGCTTTCAGCCCTGCGGTTGTTGGTCCTTCCACCAGGTCAGCAGCAGGTTGCGGGCCTCGTCCTCGGGGAGGGGGCCGTTGTCCATGCGGTGGTTCAGGAGGAACTTGTACGCCTTCCCTACCTCCGGGCCTGGTGTGATGCCCAGGATTTCCATGATCTGTGCTCCGTCGAGGTCTGGGCGGATGGCCTTGATCTCCTCCTGCGCGGCCAGCTCATCGATGCGCCACTCCAGTTCCTCGTAGTTGCGACGCAGCCGGGTGGCCTTGTTGCGGTTGCGGGTGGTGCAGTCGGCGCGGGTGAGAATGTGGAGGCGTTCCAGTTCGTCGCCGGCATCGCGCACGTAACGGCGCACCGCCGAGTCGCTCCAGGAGGCCTCGCCGTAGCCGTGGAACCGCAGGTGCAGCTCCACGAGCCTCGCCACCGACTTCACCGTCGCCGTCGGGTACTTCAATGCCTTGAGACGTTTGGTCACCAGCTTCGCGCCCACCACGTCGTGATGATGAAAGGTCACCTTCGAACCCTCGAACCGACGGGTGGCAGGTTTACCGATGTCGTGCAGCAGGGCAGCCAGCCGATTGACGATATCGGGTTGGTGGCCGCGGGCCTTCTCCAAGTCGATGGCCTGCTCCAGCACGGTCAGCGAGTGCGCGTAGACGTCCTTGTGACGCATGTGCTCGTCGCGTTCCAGGCGCAGCGCAGGCAGCTCGGGCAGGAAATGCTCAGCCACCCCGGTGCGCACCAGGAGATCCAGGCCCTCGCGGGGAGAATCGGTGAGCAACAGTCCCGTCAACTCGGCCTGCACGCGTTCCGCGGAGACGATGGTGATGCGCTCGGCCATCTCCTGCATCGCCTCCTGGGCCTCCGGAGCCACCCGGAATCCCAGCCTCGACGCGAACCGCGCGGCCCGCATCATGCGCAACGGATCGTCTCCGAAGGAGACCTCCGCCGGGGCGGGGGTACGCAGCACACCGTCGGCGAGATCGCGCAACCCGCCCCACGGGTCGACGAACTCACCCGCCACGACATCCACGGCCATGGCGTTGACGGTGAAGTCACGGCGGACGAGGTCCTCTTCGATCCGCTCCCCGAAAGCGACCACCGGTTTGCGGGAGCCGGGTTCGTAGGCGTCGGCGCGGAAGGTGGTGACCTCGATCTGCCACTCCTTGTCGCCCTCCTTCTTCATGGCACCAATGGTCCCGAAATCCCGACCGATGTCCCAGGTGGCGGGGGTGAAATCACGAAGAATGGCGTGGGTTTCGTCGGGACGCGCCGAGGTGGTGAAGTCCAGGTCGTGGCCGAGCCCTCCCAGCATCGCATCGCGCACCGAACCACCGACGAGGTACAGCCGGTGCCCCGCCGCGTCGAAACGGGAACCGAGGTCGCCTATCACCTGTGAGATGCGGAGCAGCTCGGAGACGGTGTTGCGCTGGGCTTGGTTCAGGTCTGGCACAGGCGAAGAGTTTACGTGGAAGCTCTGGGGGTCGCCTGTATCTGGTGATCCGCTCGGTTTTCTTCTCGATGTGTGACGGGTCACTCTGTGGTATCAAAGCCCTTGTCACAGCGCAGTCAGGGGTATGTGCGGGATCGGATGGGTGAGCCAAGTTCGCTGTAGGGTAATGGCCGAAAGTTAAGTGCGGCTCGCCGGGGATGTCGGCGTGCTGGCCGAGAAGCTTGGAGAACCGCATGGATGGTATGAACATCGTTGCAGGCGACCTCGAGAGCCTGGCGCAGTCGTCTGCCTGCGTGGCCGAGGACATCGTCGCGAAGAAGGTGGAGGCGGCTTTTGGGGATGCGTCCTCTGCGATGCCCGGGTCCGAATCGTCGAAGCTGATTTCCGAGACAGGAGACAGCGTCGACAAGCGGATCAAGGACCTCTCTGACAGGTATACGGATTTCACCGAGAAGGTTAAGGCGAGTCTGTACGAGTACCAGCAGAACGAAGGAAACATCCAAGGAGCCATGGGGTCCGTGGGGAGTTCGTGCCCGACCATGTCGGGAGCCGAAGGTGCAGCCGCGGGTGCGGCTGCCGGCGCGGCCGCTGGAAAGATCGCCAACAGAATGGGCGGAGCGGCAGCTGGTGCTGCGGCGGGTGCGGCTGCTGGTGCTGTTGGTCATTCGTACGGGGGTGTTGCGGCGGGTGCGGCTGCTGGTGCTGTTGGTCATTCGTACGGGGGTGCTGTGGCGGGTGCGGCTGCTGGTGCTGTTGGTCATTCGTACGGGGGTGTTGCGGCGGGT
>ERZ773076.274-NODE-274-length-28474-cov-3.598578_pt1 | contig 28474 bp, 18 predicted proteins | sample MGYA00580613_ERZ773076 | MGnify/ENA primary metagenome ERZ773076 (study PRJEB29015, sample SAMEA2738005) | human oral metagenome | biome: human oral; feature: human-associated habitat; material: dental | place: China | collected 2057 ...
GAGCGCTGCTTGTCCGACAGGAACTGGATGTCGTCGATCAGCAGCACATCCAGCGTCTGGTAGTAGTGCGTGAACTTCTCGATCGAGTTGCCGCGAAAGGCCGACACCAGATCCTGCACGAACTGGTTGGCCGAGATGTAGCGGATGGCCGCCCGCGGCTCACGCGCCTGAATGGCATTGCCCACGGCCTGCATCAGGTGGGTTTTGCCCAGACCCACGCCGCCGTGGATGAACAGCGGGTTGTACGCACTGCCGGGACGGTCGGCCACCTGCAGCGCAGCGGCCCGGGCCAGATCGTTGGCCTTGCCGTTGACGAAGGCCTCGAAGGTCAGCCCCGGATTGAGCCGCGAGCGTTCATTGGGCATCTGGCCACTCAGGCCGCCAAAGCTGCGTGCCGGTGTGTTGCGCCGGGGTGGGGCATCGAGCCCCAGGTCGTCTGGATCATCTTCATCGGCCGGTGCCTCGCCGGCCATCAGGTCTTCCTCGCTGAGGTCGGCCAGGCTGGCTGCAGGGCGGGGCGCTTCACCGTGTAGACCAGCTGTCTTGCCAGGGCCGGAACCGACGCCAACATCAACGCCAGAACCAGAACTGACGCCAGCGCCCGCACCCGAACCCGCACCAGTACGGATACCAGCACCGACGCCAATGCCAGAACCGGCACCGGCGCCTGTACTGGAACCAGCGCCAGCACCCGGGGCAGGGGGCCGGTTCATGGCTGCATGTCCGGAACCGGCAGCGTGGCCGGCATTGCCATCCGGGGCATGTCCAGAAGCAGAGTGAGCCGTGTGTGCCGCAGCCGCCTGACCGCCTGCTACGGTGCCTGTACCTGCGCCGGCGCCCGCCCGTGCAGCCGGTACGCCAGCGTGCCCCCCCGTGCCGGCCGTCGCCGATGCCTTGCCGGCGGCGCCCGGTCCGCCCGCTTTCGGCGTCACACCGATCTCCACCCGGACGGCCGGGTCGATCATCTCCCGCACCACCTGCTGGATCAGCTCCGCATACTGGTTGCGCACGATGTCGGCCTTGAACTGCGTGACCGCCCCCAGACGCAGCACGCATTCATTGGCGTCCAGCTCCAGAAAATCCAGCGGCTTGATCCAGGTATTGAAGGCCAGATCGGGCATGCGTGCGGCAACGGCCGTACGACAGGCTTCCCATTGTTCCTGCATGGTGGGGGTGACTCCGGGCAAAGACAGCAAGGTTTGAAGCGGGTGTGCGCGGGGATGCGCTTTGAAACGGGCACGGGCGGTATCGGACCGCGCATGCCCACGTCAGTCACAGTGGGCGGTTACTCACATGATTGTCCACAGGTTCGGGGCAGGGCGCCCAGGTCACGAACCGGGAGCAAGGTGGCCCGGACTGCTGCAGGCTCCTGTCATGCCGCAGTCCGGATAGCTACCGGGCTTCAGAAGCGGGTTGTTGCAAAATACGATCAGCCAGATGGAAGAAGGGCAAATTTTGCAGACAGTTGAGCACATGATGCCGTAGTCTGTCAGCCCGGTGAACGAGTCGCAACGGCCCGCAGACGCGTGACCAGACGGCATGGCGCAGCACATCCGGTACCCGCCAGAGCGAACGGAATTCTAACTTATCCACAGGTTCACTGCATCTATCCACAGGCGGTTACGGTTGAGGTTGCGGGTAGCTGTCCGGATGACGCGGATGCCGTCCGAATGGCGCAGATTGCGCGTGTCGATGTCGTTCAACAGCCATGGCTGCGCCATGCCGTCCGGAAAGGTTCGCAGATGCCGGGGGAGGGTTGCATCCGTCGGGAGTACAGGGGCAGGGGTGGAGCCGGTTTCCGGTTCCGCGGCAACAGGCTGCATCCGTGGGCATACACGAGGCTTCATCCAAAACCGGGGAACAGAACCCTGGCAAAGATGAAAACGCTTGCCAATGGGGCGTGGCTATTGACAGAAGCCCGTCTTTGCCCGTCAAATAGAGGGTTTCCGGAAAATCACGTCCGCGGCAGCCCAGCTTTTGAGGTGAATCGCGGCTTTTTTTGACGTACTCACCATGAAGCGCACCTATCAACCCTCCGTCTGCCGTCGTAAAAGAACCCATGGTTTTCTGGTTCGCCAGAAAACCCGTGGTGGCCGTGCCGTGCTGCGCGCCCGTCGTGCCAAAGGCCGTCACCGTCTGGCCGTCTGAACACCGACAGCCTCCCGAAGCGGCCCCCCGCATACTGCGGCAGGGGCCGTTTTCGTTTGGGGCCGGACTTTTGCGGTCTTCCCCTGGGACTTTGCTTCCAGCGTGTGTCATGGAGGCATTTGCCCCTGCGAAATCTCCGCCGCGCGTGCAGGACGTGCAGGACAGTCTCCGCATGAACAACCCTTGCCGGCAGTCCCCGAAGGATGTGCCTTCTTCGCCGGAAACTTCATCCCTGCAGGACCTGACCTCGCAGAACCAGGGCCATCCCGGTGCCGCAACGGCCAGAGCGTCCCGTCCTCGCCGAACCGGTGGCAGTACCCTGCGCCTGTCGGGACAGTTTCTGGAACTCACAGGTACTGTCCCGCCGGTCAAGCCCCTTTCCCGCACCGATTCCCTGCAGCTCAGCGTTCCCAAGCGTCTCGTCCGGGCTGCCATGCGCCGCAACACGGTCAAGCGTGTGCTGCGTGAAGCATGGCGACTGGCGCCCGATGCTGCACTGCTGCAGTCCGGCAACCGTGTCTGGCGCTTTCGCCTCAAGGCCCATCCCCTGGGCAGTCTGGCCGCCAAAAGCCAGTACGCCCGCGCCCAGATGCGTCTGCAGGCCCGAAAGGCTGTCTGGAAGGCTGCCCGAAATGCCCAGGCACCGGCCATGCCGCAAGCCGCTATCCAGACCACTACCCAGGCCGGAACGCAGAATGGCATGCAGACGGGGACACCAGCCCGCGACGCAGTGCCGTCCGGCAAGGCCGGCATACCGGCCCGTGCCGCTTCCCAGCCGTCTTTTGCCGACATCAAGCGCCAGTTGCGTGCCGAAGCCGACCGTTTGCTGGCAGATGCCGCCAGGCGCCTGAAAGATTTCCGCACCTCACCCGCCGGATCCCTTTCCAGCCGGAGCCGGGCATGAAACCGGCCCCCAGCCCGCTCACTCGTGCGCTAACCCTGGCCATTCGCGGCTACCAGCGCAGCTGGAGCGTGGTGTTTCCGCCCAGCTGCCGCTACTGGCCCAGCTGCTCGGAGTACGCCATCGAAGCCCTGCAGCTGCATGGTCCCGCCAGGGGAGGGTGGCTGGCCCTCAAACGCATCTGCCGCTGCCATCCCTGGGGTGGCCATGGTATCGATCCTGTTCCCGGTTCAGTCTCCGCCATGCGTCTGGCATCGTCCGGTGCTACCCCTTCCACCGGGGAAACGGCTGGTGCGCCTCCCGTTGACCCGGCAACCCGACGTGCTGCAGGACTTTCGCAAGGCTTCCCTGGCCTTTCCAATGACCTCACGATCCATCCGCCCAGCACATCGAACAGCCTGAACGACGGCCAGTATGCGGGCCACTCCGCCGTTTCGCACGCGGAAACCGGTAAAACATGATGCATAATTCTGGGTTACGGCGATCTTTGGGCCCATTCATGGCCACTTCCTGACGTCAGACTTGCGTCAGGCCCGCCAAACCCCATTTTTTCTCTTCACGGGCTGAATTACAGTGCCTTCGGGCCCACATCCGGGGTCAAGCTCGGGTATTCTTCAGCATCTCCGCTCACCGACCATATCCCCCCTACGATGCAGCAGTCCCACAAGACCGTTCTCTGGGTCATCCTTTCCATCTGCCTTGTCATGTTGTGGAACAACTGGCAGGAGCAGCATGGCCAGCCCACCCTGTTTGGCCAGAAACCCGCCCAGACAGCCCAGCAGCAGACCCAGGCCCAGCAGGGCAACGGCAACCAGGCTGCCGGCGCCGACGCCAGCATTCCCTCCGCGCCGGCCAATGGCAGCAGTGACGCCAGTGCCGCCGTGCCGGGCAACGAAGCCAGCCAGCCCGCAAAGGCCGGTGAAACCATCACCCTGCAGAACGATGTCATCAAGCTGGGCATCGATGCCGTCGGTGGCCAGATCAGCTACAGCGAGCTGCTCCACCACATCCACAACACGCAGGATCCCAACAGCGGCAACCTCGTCATCCAGTCCGACCGCCAGGGCACCTACTTCGTGGGCCAGACCGGTCTGGTGGGCGTGAAGGACGCCCCCAACCACACCACCCCCATGACGGTGGTGCGCAGGATCGAAACCAATGGCCAGACCACCGGTGTCGTGCTGGCGGCCGAAGGCGGTGGCCTGCGCATCGAGCGCACCTATCAGCTCTCGCCCGGCTCGTACGAGATCAAGGTCGACAACCGCGTCACCAATGTGGGTGAGCAGTCCGTCTCGCCCGCCCTGTACCTGCAGCTGACCCGCGATACCCACGAAGCCCCGGGTCAGTCCGGCTACTACAAAACTTACGCCGGCCCGGTGGTCTATACCGACGCCGACAAGTTCCAGAAGGTCTCCTTCGAAGACATCCAGAAGGGCAAGGCCAAACACTCCGGCAAGGCCACCGATGGCTGGGTGGGCATCATCCAGCACTACTTCGTTTCCGCCTGGGTACCGAAGCAGGGCCAGGCCCGCGAGTACTACACCCGCAGCGTCGGCAACGGCCGCTATGCTGCCGGCGCCTATGAGCCGCTGGGCCAGATCAACGCCGGCCAGACCGTGGATGTGGGCGAGACGCTCTTCATCGGCCCGCAGGATCAGGACGTGCTGGCCAAGGTCGCCCCGGGTCTGGACCTGGTGGTGGACTACGGCTGGGTCACTGCCATCGCCAAGCCGCTCTTCTGGCTGCTGACCTTCCTGCACGGCATCCTCGGCAACTGGGGCTGGGCCATCGTGGCACTGACCATCCTGGTCAAGCTGGCCTTCTTCCCGCTGCAGGCCGCCAGCTATCGTTCCATGGCCAAGATGCGCAAGGTGCAGCCGCGCCTCAACGCCATCCGCGAGCGCTACGGCGACGACCGCATGAAGCTCAATCAGGCCATGATGGAGCTGTACAAGGAAGAGAAGATCAATCCGCTGGGCGGCTGCCTGCCCATCCTGGTGCAGATCCCCGTCTTCATCGCCCTGTACTGGGTGCTGCTTGCCTCGGTCGAAATCCGCAACGCGCCGTGGATCGGCTGGATTCATGACCTCTCCAGCCCCGACCCCTTCTACATCCTGCCGCTGCTGATGGCCGGCACGATGTTCCTGCAGACCCACCTCAACCCCAAACCGGCCGACCCCGTCCAGGCCAAGATGATGATGTTCATGCCGCTGATCTTCTCGGTCATGTTCTTCTTCTTCCCGTCGGGTCTGGTGCTGTACTGGGTGGTCAGCAACATCTTCTCCATCGTCCAGCAGTGGGTCATCACCCGCCACATCGAAGGCAAGCCCGTCTTCGGCAGGGCAGCGTGACAGCCTGACTGCTTCAATCGCCCAGACCGCAAAACGGCCACTCCTCACCGGGTGGCCGTTTTGCCATTCGTTCCAACCGAGGTGCATCCATGGACAACCGGTTTTCTCCCCTCTTCGAGCCGTTCACACTGAACAACGCCGTCACGATCGACAATCGCCTCGTCGTGGCCCCCATGACCCATTACAGCTCCCACGATGATGGTTCATTGAGTGACGAGGAACGGGCCTTCCTGGCTGGCCGGGCCACCGGTTTCGGGATGTTCATCACCGCCGCCACGCTGGTGTCTCCCGAAGGCAAGGCATTCACCGGCCAGCCCTATGCCTTCCGTGATGCCCACCTGCCCAGCCTCACCGAAACGGCCGCGCTCATCAAAGGGCAGGGGGCCAAGGCCATCCTGCAGATCCATCATGGCGGTGACCGGGCCATCGTGGATGGCGCTGTATCCCCGTCAGGCACGGGTACGACGCGCGCACTTGCCGACAATGAGATCCAGTCGCTGGTGACTGCTTTCGGCAAGGCCGCTGCCCTGGCCATCGACGCAGGCTTCGACGGTGTGGAAATTCATGGTGCCAACGGTTACCTGCTGCAGCAGTTTTTCTCGGCCCAGAGCAACCAGCGCACCGACCGTTGGGGTGGCTCCCTGCAAAACCGCATGCGCTTCCCGCTGGCTGTCGTCGATGCCGTGGTCGAGCAGAAACGCCGGGCGGGCCGCGATGATTTCATCATCGGTTACCGCTTCTCGCCGGAAGAAGCGGGTGATCAGGGCCTCACCATGGCCGATACGTTTGCCCTGGTCGATGCGCTGGTCCAGAAACCACTGCAGTACCTGCACGTATCGCTCTGGGATTTCCACCGCAAGGCACGCCGGGGGGCCGATACCAGCCTGACCCGCATCGAACTGCTGCACCGGCGCATTGCGGGCAGGCTGCCGCTGATTGGCGTGGGCTGCCTGCTCTCGGCCGATCAGGTGCTGCAGGCCCATGAAACGGGCTGGGCGGAATTCATTGCCGTTGGCAAGGCCGTGATGATCAACCCGTCCTTTGCCCTGCTGGTTCGCCATGGCGATACCGGCAGCATTGCCACCGCCATCGACCCGGCGCATCCCGAACGCTACCGCTACCCGGCCAACCTGTGGCAGCAGCAGCTGCGCGGATTGGCCTATCTGCCGCCCCTGAAGGACCGGGACTGGCAACCGGTGAACATCTGATTCCATTCATTCGCATTTTTGGGTTTCCGCCGTGCAAGACAAACGTCCCATCTGCGCCATCGCCACTGCGCCCGGCCAGGGTGCCATCGGTGTCGTCCGTGTTTCCGCGCCGGAAGCCGGCATCATCGAGGCCATTGCGCGTGAGGTACTGGGTGCATCCCTTTCCGGTGCGGCGCCCAATATGCCGCCTGGTTCTGGCAAAACAGTCGGTATATCGCAGACCGTTTCCGGCATGGCTGTGACGAGTGTGGTGGCACATCGCCCCCTGAAACCCCGCCACGCCAGCTACGGACCTTTCCTGGCCGAAGGCGGCCAGCCCATCGACTACGGCCTGGCCCTGTGGTTTCCTGCGCCGCATTCCTACACGGGCGAGCACATCTTCGAACTGCAGGGCCATGGTGGCCCCGTGGTGCAGCAGATTCTGCTGCGGCGCGTGCTGCAGGTGGGGCAGGCGCACGGCATTCGCCTGGCCGAGCCCGGAGAATTCACCGAACGGGCCTTTCTGAACGACAAGCTCGATCTCGTGCAGGCCGAAGCTGTGGCCGATCTCATCGAGGCCAGCACCGAACAGGCGGCCCGTTCCGCCACCCGCTCGTTGCAGGGCGTGTTTTCCAGCCAGATCGATGACCTGGCCGAACAGTTGCTCACGCTGCGCATGCTGGTCGAAGCCACGCTGGATTTCCCCGAAGAAGAAATCGATTTTCTGCAGAAGGCCGATGCGGCTGGGCGGCTGGACAGCATCGACCAGACCCTGCAGCAGCTTTTCCGCACGGCCCGGAGCGGTGCCCGGCTGCGTCAGGGCCTCAATGTCGTGCTAACCGGTGCGCCGAACGTGGGCAAATCCAGCCTGCTCAATGCACTGGCTGGTACCGACGTGGCCATCGTCACGCCCATTGCCGGCACCACCCGTGATCGTGTCATCGAACAGATCAGCATCGAGGGCGTGCCCATCAATCTCATCGACACTGCCGGCCTGCGGGAAACGGATGATCCGGTGGAGCGGATCGGCATCCAGCGTACCTGGACGGAAATCGAAAAGGCGGATGTGGTGGTGCACCTGCGGGCGGCGGATGAGGTGTTTCCGGCACGTGAGACAGGCGCGGACGTACAGGGGGGCAATGCGGATTATCCTTGCGTGACGGCGGAAACCGGACAGGTATCTGAATCAGGCGAGATTGTGTTGCCTGCACCTGCACCTGCACCTGCACCTGCGTCTGCAGGAAGCACGACGGACACTGTGGCTGATCTGGAGCAGGTCATCGATGCCCGTGTTCCGGCCAGTGCTGCGCGGCTGACCGTCATCAACAAGATCGATCTGGTGCCGGCTGGTGTGGCTGCAAGTGCTGGCGTGAAGGGGGAATCCGCACACACGGATGGTCAGCAAAACCAGGGAGTCATGCGCCTGGATAACCCCTCAACAGGCAATGAAATCGACGCTCGGGTAACTTCACCCTCTCTGGCAGCCGGCGTTCAGTCTGTTCTGGTTTCAGGTGACACGGCGAAAGGTGATGCAACCGCGCCTGCGCAGCGCGAAACCCTGTGTCTTTCCGCCAAAACCGGCCAAGGCATCGACGCCTTCCGCCAGAAACTGCTCGACATTGCCGGCTTTCAGCCTGGCCAGGAAGGCGTCTTCATCGCCCGCGAGCGCCACCTGCAGGCACTTTCCGAAGCATTGCAGCACCTGCAGAACGCCCGCCACCACGTGGCGCTGGGAGACCAGTCCCTCGATCTCTTTGCCGAGGAACTGCGACTGGCCCATCAGGCGCTGGGGCGGATCACTGGTGCCGTTACGGCCGATGAGCTGCTGGGGGTGATCTTCAGCCGGTTCTGTATTGGGAAGTGACGACATGCTGAACTGCCCGTCCGGACATGGTGTTCAGAAAGTCGTGGGACTTTTGAAGAGGCCCCCATGGGGCAGGGCGAAACATGCTTTCAATCCACCGGTAAACCGGCATCTTTCAGTCGTCGGACCAGTGCCGGGCGTTTGCCATGTACAGCAAGAAAATGGCGCAGTTTTTTCCTGAATACCTCCGGACTGGAAACCAGTGCATTTCCCTCGGAAAGTTCGCTCAATATGCGCAGTGCCTGGTCATAGCCGGATGCGCAGCCTCGTGAAGCTTCCTGGTCGGCATTTTTCCAGTACCGGTTTTCGTTGTTCATCATCCTGCGCAATTCTGCATGGCGTTTTTGACGCTGCCGGGTTTCATGTTGCCTGCGTTCCTGTTCTTCACGGGCGAGCCTGGCCGCGGACGCTGACTTCGCCAGTTCACGCAGTTCTCCGACTGTGCGCCGGCTGGTATATGATGAAACCATGGGCCTCTGTTGTCTGAGCCATGTCAAGTAACGATTTCTTGCCAGGGAAATGGCTTTTTGACTCTGGTCCGTGACAAGCAGCTGCAGGATGTTGTGCATGTCCGGTACGGTCCAGCCATCGAGCCAGACATTCATATCATGCGTATCGGTTCTGGTTTGTGTCGGAATCCTTGCGCTGTTGACAGCGGCAGCCTCGATGAGATCGGGATCGATTTCCAGAAATTTTGCCAGGGCCTTCTGGGCAGGGGACATCTCTTTCATACCTGGCGGCAGCTCTGGTTCCAATACGAATTTTTTCATTGAATGGCCTGCAGCCAGCCAGCCCAGATATAAAGAACGCATATCACCGGCCATCAGCTCATCACGAATTGGTATCAGGCGCTGCAGCCATCCGGTACCGTCATCTTCTGCGTAGCGGTCGTCGTCAAAGGGTTCGTCGCTTGCCAGCCAGTCTATGATCCAGTGTGTGTTGGTCGAAGTGGCAAAAAGCGAAGCTCTGTTTTTGAATGGATCAATATCTTCCTTGCTGAAGGAAGACTTCGGCAGCTTCAGAGAAAACGTGCATTGCCCCCAGTCGGCCAGATAGACATGAGCGTCGAAGTAGCGCTTCATCCAGTCCTGCGGATCGGCCTTGAGGGCTCCCCAGTGATAGTGATTGGTAAAGCTGTATGGCGTAATGATGCCACGTGTGGATACCGCACGCAGTTTTTCCATTTCCCTGCTGGTCAATGGTCGGTCGATGGCTGCAAACTCGTAGAACTGATATTCGCTCATGTTGCTCGTATGGATGTGTTCCACGCCTGATCATGCGTGGTTACCGGATACTTTTCCATGTGGGCTGATTCTGCCTCATCATGTTCCATGGGGCCAGCATGAGGACGAATGAGTAATGGCTATCCATCAATCACGGAAGACTATGGTAATTTGTAATTTGATTGATCAAATCAAACACAACATCTAGTGTTCCTGTGTTCTAATCACCACTAAATAACGTGCCTTGTGGTGAGGGTCATGCAGCAGCTACGGTTCACATCTGAACAGATCGTCTGGCAGGAGGTGCCCGGTGAGGTATCGCTGGCCTTTCTGTTCTCCGGCTGCCCGCTGCGTTGCAGGGGCTGCCACAGTGCGGACAGCTGGAAGGCCGGCCTGGGTAGCGTACTGACCGAAGACTATCTGCAGAGCCGTCTGTCCCGTTACCGTGGCCTGATCAGCTGTGTGCTGTTCATGGGGGGTGAATGGCTGCCGGAGCCGCTGGAACGCCTGCTGGTGGCCGTCACCCGCGCCGGCCTGAAAACCTGCCTCTATACCGGCCTGGAACGTGACGAACTGGAAGCACAGTCCGGTTGCTTCATTCCCCATCTCACCTACCTGAAGACCGGCCGCTGGATGCCGGAGCAGGGCGGGCTGGACAGCCCCAACACCAACCAGCGTTTCATTCACGTGCCTTCCGGTGACGTGCTCAATCATCTGTTCATCCGGGAAGCGGCTCCTGCACCTGCCCGGAAGCGGGTCATTCCCCTTGTCCAACCAGGGGATTCCGCGTTCCGCTCAGGTGTCCTGCAGGCGGCCTGACAGGCGCCTTCAGTCATCCATGCTTTCGAAGCAGGGTTCCGGTGCATTCCGATGCGGCTGGAACCATGGTTCGGCCCATTGTGCCGGGCCTCTTTCCATCATCGTCATTCATCAGGAGATCCCCATGATTCGGCTGCATCCCGAACAGCTGCGCGGAAAACTGCAATTCATCAACGACTACATCGGCGCCCACAACGCGGCCGACGGTTCCCGCATGGACGCCAATGCCAACGTGACGCAGAAGAACATTGCCACGATGGAAACGGAGCTGATGAAGGATTTCTTCGTGCAGATCAACCGTCAGCTGGTCTCCCGCAAGATTGCCGAATGCTTCGACCAGGCCACTGCCGACGAATACATCCGCCAGATCGAGGCGCATGAAATCTACGTCCACGATGAGACCAGCCTCAAGCCCTACTGTGTGTCGGTCACGCTCTATCCGTTTCTCACGCACGGCCTGACGAAGCTGGGGGGCGAATCCAAAGCGCCCGAGCATCTGGCCTCATTCTGCGGCTCGTTCATCAATCTGGTGTTTGCCATCAGCGCCCAGTTTGCCGGTGCCGTGGCCACCGTGGAGTTTCTCACCTACTTCGACCATTTTGCCCGCAAGGACTTTGGCGATGACTATCTGACCACCCATGCCGACGAGGTGGCCAACCATCTGCAGCAGGTGGTCTACAGCATCAACCAGCCGGCAGCGGCGCGTGGCTATCAGAGTGCGTTCTGGAATATCTCGGTGTACGACCGCTACTACTTCGAGGCCATGTTCGGGGACTTCGTGTTTCCGGACTTCAGCAAGCCCAACTGGGACAGCGTGGCCAGACTGCAGCTTTTCTTTCTGAAATGGTTCAACCAGGAGCGCACCAAAGCGGTGCTGACCTTCCCGGTGGTGACGGCCGCCATGCTGACCGACGGCGGCAAGTGCAAGGATGATGTCTTTGCCAGCCAGATGGCCCATGAGCTGGCCGAAGGCAATTCCTTCTTCGTGTACCTGTCGGACAACCCGGATTCACTGGCTTCCTGCTGCCGCCTGCGCAACGCCATCGAAGACCGCACCTTTTCCTACACGCTGGGGGCAGGGGGTGTGGCCACCGGGTCCATCAACGTCATTACCCTCAACATGAACCGGCTGGAACAGGACGGGCGTGATCTGGCAGCAGAGGTAGCGAAGATCCACAAATACCAGTTTGCCTACCGCCGGCTGATGGAAGAATATCAGGCTGCCCACATGCTGCCTGTCTACGATGCAGGCTTCATCACGCTGGACAAGCAGTTTCTCACCATCGGCATCAACGGCATGGCCGAGGCGGCCGAAGCCTGCGGCATCACCGTGGGCTACAACGACGACTATGTTCGCTTCGTGCAGGACCGGCTGAAGATCATCTTCGAGGCCAACCAGGCCGCCAGCCGCCATTACGGCGTTAAATTCAACACCGAATTCGTGCCGGCCGAAAACCTCGGTGTCAAGAACGCCCGCTGGGACCGTGCCGATGGCTACAAGGTCAGTCGTGATTGCTACAACTCCTACTTCTACGTCGTGGAAGACGAGGAAATCAACGCGCTGGACAAGTTCATGCTGCATGGCTGCGAGCTGGTGGACTGGCTCGATGGCGGCTCGGCCCTGCACCTGAACCTCGACGAAGCGCTGCCCGAATCCGGCTACCGCTCATTGCTGGACATTGCGGCGCGAACTGGCTGCAACTATTTCTGCATCAATGTCCGCATCACCATCTGCAACGAATGTGGTCACATCGACAAGCGTACCCTGCACGCCTGCAGTCATTGCGGCTCGGACGATATCGATTACGGCACGCGCGTCATCGGCTACCTGAAGCGCGTGTCCGCCTTCAGCAGTGGCCGGCGACGGGAGCATGCCTTGCGGCACTATCACCGCAAGGCGGCCTGAATATAAGGGGTATCGCCGTAGGGGATCTTCGGTGAGCACGGAGGCCATTTGCCTTGTGACCATTCGTTCCGTCTGGCCGTCAACCCCCATTCCTCAGTCTGTCCTGAAATCCACGGATGATCTGGTGATGTGACGATGCTGCAGGCGTCAGGCGTCTGCTTTCTGACTGGCCTTTCTGGAGAACCGGGCAGCGTTCTTCGCCACCGCCACCATCATCCCCAGCCCGTATTCGAAGCTGGCCTCATCCAGTCCGAACTTCGGATGATGGTGGGGGTAGCTAAATTCGGCATTGGACGCCCCGATGAACACATAGGTTGACGGTACCCGGCGTGCAAAGGCGCTGAAATCCTCGCCGGCCATCAGGGGCGGCGGCTCCGTCACGGCATTCCCAAAGCGTTCCTTCGCAATCTCGCGGACGATGGCGGTCTTTTCCGGATCGTTGAATGTGGCGTCGTAGCCCACCTCGTATTCGAAATCCCAGGTGGCACCATGGGCCTCGCACAGGCCCTTCAGCAGGGCTTCGATGGCGGCCCGGGCGCGCTCGCGGTGTTCAGGCGTCATCGTGCGTACGCTGCCGGTGAGCTTTGCCGTGTGCGGGATGATGTTCTGTGCGGTGCCTGCATGGAACATCGTGTTGGAGATCACCACCCGGTCGTGCGGCGAAAACTTCCGCGACACCACACTCTGCAGCGCCGTCACGAACTGGGCGCCGATCACTACCGGATCGATGCTCAGGTCTGGCATGGCTGCATGACCGCCCTTGCCGTGGATGGTGATGTTGTAGGCATCCGTGTTGGCCGTGGCTGGCCCGGCCTTGATGTCGATCACGCCGGTCGGCACGGGAGACACCAGATGCTGCCCGTAGATGAAATCGAAATCGTCGAAATAACCGGTGGCCACCATCTCGCGGGCGCCGCCGGGCAGGATTTCCTCGGCGTGCTGGAAAATGGCGTGGATCTGGCCACTGAATTCGTCGATGTGCTCGTCGATGTACAGGCAGGTGGCCATCAGGATGGCGGTATGACCATCGTGCCCGCAGGCGTGCATCTTGCCCGGTACCTTCGAGGCGAAAGGCAGGTCGGGGCGGTCTTCCTGCACCGGCAGGGCGTCGGTATCGGCGCGCAGGCCAATGCGTGCGCCCGGCCGGCCGGTATCGAATACCAGCACCACGCTGGTGGGCGTCAGCCGCTCGATGCGTGCGTGTTTCAGCCCCTTCAGCTCGTCGACGATGTATTGGGCAGTCTGCACCTCCTCGAAGGATTCTTCGGGATGCTGGTGCAGGTGGCGGCGCCAGGCAATGGCGCGTTCGAGGTAGCGTTGCATGGGAAAACAGGCGGTCGGATTGCGTTGCGCCTATTCTCCCATGGCTTGCCGGGGCGGGTACCGTCTGATCAGAACTTCGCCCGGAATGTCAGCTTCATCATCCGCGGCTCGCCATAGTTGGCATAGCTCAGATTGGCCCAGTAGCCCCATACCGGCGCGGTCGGGTCATTGTTCTGCCGCTGATAGCCCAGCGACACGGTGGTGGCCGACCCCAGATCGGCTTCCACGATGCCCATGAAGGAGAACTTTTCCTTCTTGTTGCGGTTGTAGAAGGTGTGCTCCTTCTGCGGCGCCACCACGAAGCGGCTGCGTACGCTGCCATCGGCCGTGAGCGGTGCGTTCAGGTCGGCCTCCAGCCTATAAAAGTCCCAGCGACCCACCGTGGCAGCCACACTGCCGCCCAGGGTCTTGCCCGGCCGCTTGCGGATCATGTTCACCGTGGCCGATGGGACCCCCACCCCGGTCCGGATGCCGTTGGCACCGCGTACCGTATCGACCCGTTCGAGGAAGGCCGAGTCGAACTGCTGGTTGGTGTCATCGCTGTAGACGGGCAGTCCGTCCATCTGGAAGTCCTGAACCCGGAAGCCGCGTACGTAATACACCGGCCGCTGCGGATCGTACAGACCCACCATCACGCCCATCGTGTGGCGCAGCACGCCGTCCACACTGGTCAGCGAACGCTCCTCGATGGTCTGGCGGTCCATGGTGCTCAGGGACTGGGGCGTTTCGCGTGCCGTCAGCGGCAGGCCGGTGCTGGCCGTGCCGGTGGTCATGTCGCGGGTGGCTGAAACACGTACGCTGCCCAGCATGGCGCTGCCGTCATGGGGGTTTTCGTTGTGGTTTTCCGGCTGGCTGGCGGAAGAGGTCGTATCGGTGCTCCCGTCAGGTGGGGTGGTGTCGGCCCTGGGCCAGTGCAAACACGGGTGTACCGAACAGGCCGGCCACCAGCAGGGCCAGTAGCGGATTGCGGCGGCGCTGTGGCATGGACGCGTCTGGAGAAGCCGGACGCACCGATGCGCCGGTCGATGCCGGGAGGGCAGAAGGCATGTGAGCCATGATGAGGATGGGTAACAGAGGTAAGGGGGAGAGGTATGCATTACGGAATCAGACTGATTCCGCTTCAAGAACAGAAGTGATTTTACAGATAAAAGGGAAAGAAATGTCAGGTAACGTTTCATCAGGGGCAAGACAGGCCCTGTTTGTGAGTGGGATCGTGTTTTGTGTCAAATATATCGACAGGCCGGCATTGTTTTTCCCGGGGGGCCGCCCACCATGGCGGGGTGTCCGCTGGTCTGGGTGGGGCTGGTGGTTTGATCTGTGGGGGTGCAGGCTGGTGGTCTGGCAGGTTCGTGGGGACGAATGTGTCCATGACACGATTCGGTTTGCAGGCCAGAGCGTTTGTGCCGATGGGTGGCAAAACGTCAGGTTTTCAGCGTGACAAATGTCTCTCATGTCCATCTGGCCTATCGGCAAGGCCAGTGATTTTCGGCAGAGTGGCAGCCGTCTGAAATCTGGTGCCTGCGGGCAAGGTCTTGATCATGAAGCTGGGTTGGAAATTCGCTGGAGTTGTGTCGCTGACGTTGATGGTGCCGGTGTGGGCTGTGGCTGGGGCGGCTGCCCCGCTTCAGGGAGAAAACCGGAAAGGTAATCTTCCAATGCCACTCAATGCCCTGTCAGCAGTTCCCGGCACATCCCTTGCAGCGCCATGGTTTAATCGGGTTCCAGATGATCTTCCCAAGGTCACGCCAGAAGAAGAACGATGGTTCTGGGGAGAGGACAGCAGGGCGGTTCATGGAAGCAAAAACAATCCAATCATTGGGGGATCAGGATATCCGGGGATGTTGAGTCCCCTTTGCAAAGGGTCTCCGGCCGCTGCTCCCTGTGCATCCCTGGGTGTTGCCTCACTCCCTTCCACAAAAGCCATCAAAACGGCCATTGGCAACCCCGTCAACCCGCAAACGGGCCAGAAGGTCCAGGTCGACCTGGATGTCGAACCCACCGATGGTCCCCTGAGCCTCGAAATCCGCCGTCATTACAATTCCGCGCTCGGCTCCGTCAATGGCGCCCTGGGCAAGGCCTGGTCCTTCTCCTATGACACGCGTGTACTTGTCACCCGGAAAACGATCCAGATCATCCAGGCCGATGGTTTCCGGCGGATTTTCTGGAAGCCGCAGGCGCAGGCTTCCTCGGTGTCGGGCGTTTCGGCTGATGTGGCCGGCTCCGGCGTGCTGCCGGGCATGCACTGCGTCAGTACCTCACCCGAAGATGGTCAGCTCGCGGTGTTACCGGAGGGGGGATACCGCTGGGTCTGGCCCGATGGCCGGCAGCTGGATTTCAACGCGGCCGGCTGGCTGGTGCGTATCAGCGTGGATGGCGACAGCACCGTAACGGGTTCTGGCGCCACTCGCGTGTCTGCAGCCGGTCACGCCCAGCGTGGTCATTCCGGTCAGGAGCAGGTTTTGACCATCGACCGTGCAAAGGACGGAAAAATCCAGACCGTCATCGATTCCGCCGGCCGGCGCATGACCTTCCGCTACGATCCCCATGGCTACCTGATGGCCATCGACCATCCACAGGGCACGTGGCGCTACCGGGTTTCTGCCGATGGCCACCTGCAGTCGGTGGAAAGCCCCACGGGCAACCGGCGCTTCTTCCGCTACGAGGATACGGGCTTTCCGTCGGCACTGACTGCCATCGAGGTCGAATCGCCGCAGCTGGGCCGCCGCGTGATGCTCAGCCAGTGGAAGTACGACGTACGGGGCAGGGTGCGGGAGTACCGGGGCTGGAAGGGTGAGGACATGCGCTTTGCCTACCTGCCCACCGATGCCCGGGGTATCGAGACCACCGAAGTCACCGACCGGCAGGGCCGCAAACAGACCTACCGCTTCCGCAGCTACGGCGGTGTCTGGCAGACGCTGTCCATCACGGGGCAGGACTGCACGCACTGCCGGCTGATCGACCGGGCCTACCGTTACGATGATGCCGGTCGCCTGGCGGGTATGCACCAGTGGCGCGATACGAAGCGCCAGCGCCTGCATCGCGAATTCCACTTCGAACGCGACCATCTGGGCCGGACACTGGCCGTGTACCAGCGCACCTGGCGGCAGAAGAAAGCGGCCGATGGCAAACTCCAGAATGGCCCTGCCAGTGTGGCCTGGCAGCTCCATCGCCGCTACGACTACGCCAGTGATGTCAACCCGTACCCCGCACTGATTGAACGCCCCAGCGTCGAGCCGGGCCAGATGTATCAGGTGCGCTTCCAGTACGAATTCATCGGAGGGCGGCTGCTGCCGGTGGAAATCACCGAGTCCGGCTACAGCCACGGCGAACGGGTCAGCCGCAGCGTGCACGCCAGCTATGATGACAGCGGCTTGCTTGTCAGCATCGATGGCCCGCTGCCGGGTGCAGAAGACACGGTACAGGTTCGCCGCAACCGGCTCGATGATGGCCAGAGCACCTGGACACTGATCGACAGCCTGGGCCGCGAGATTTCTCGCGATACGGATCACTGGGCCGGCAGCAGCATGGCCTGGCTGGAGGATGTCGGTCACTTCCACGCCGAAGCCGGTGCCCTGCGCCATGTGGCCGACAATGGTGCCGAAAACACCCTGCAGCTCGACGACTTCAACCGCATCACGCAGACCGTATCGGCCGATGCCGGCATCGACACGATCTGGTACGACGCGGCGGACCGGGTCATCCGGGAAACCGATTCCACCGGGGCCGAGGTGCGCTTCACCCACGATGCGTGGGACCGTCCGCTGAGCAAAACGGTCACGGGGCCAGACGGTTTTCGCGAGGAAACCCGCTACCGCTACGAGGGCCGCTGGCTGGTCGAGGTGCAGGGCGCCTCGAGCACGGAACGCTACCAGCACGATGCACAGGGCCGCATCACGGCACGGGAGGTGGAGATTCACCCAGCCGGTGCACCGCAGCGCAGAACCTTCAGCTATCGCTACACCTATGCCGGCAGCAGCGAGAGACCGGACACGGTGCAGATGCCTGATGGGGCCGTCATCAGTCGCGTCCCGGTGCTGGCAAAGGCTGGCAGGCCGGAAACCTTCAACGCAGCCACTGGCATGATGAAGGCTGGTGGCGTGTTTCCTGATGCCGCGGATGGTGGACGGCAGGCCCATGTCCTCATGGAGCGCAGCCTCGCTCAGGGTCATTCTGCCGTGGGGCAGGCATTGGCCTTTCGCACGATGGCCGTGGAGGTGACCCTGAATGAAAGCGCTGATGCCCGTAGGGGCCTGCCACTCTATCGTCGCACCCTGACCGGCAGTGAGGCAGCGGGTCAGGGCCATGAGGACCACTGGCAGCTGGGCAATGGTTATGAACGCCGGCTTCTCTGGAATGCGCAGAACCAGCTGACCGCATTGCGTGAAGCCCTGCCGGATGCGAAGGCGCCGCAGGACGTGCTGTACGGCATGCGCTATGCCTACCGGCCCGATGGCAGGATTGCGCAGATCGATACGCTGACGGACTCGAACCGCTACCTGTACGACGATGCCGGCAGGCTGATCATCGCGCAAAAGCAGGCCCATGCCGAACCCCTGCAAGGGATGTCCGGGTCGCGCAGGGGCCATGAACCGCATGGGGGTTCCGAACCGCGCAAGGTTTCCCATTCATCGTCACAGCAGACCGCCCAGGCTGCCGACCCGATGCCAGAATCGGGCCATGCGGTATCTGCCCGCTGGTATGCCTACGACGACAATGGCAACCGGCTGTTCACAGGTGTCCATACGCCGGGTGTGTCTCAGGTGCAGGGCACATCGGATACTGCCCAGCCGGCTCAGGTGTCCTTCGCGGATGTCACCGGCACACAGACCTCGTATGTCAGCAGAACCAATCATCAAAGGAACGTTCGCTACGACGCAGCAGGCCGTCCGCTGACGTGGCAGGACTGGCAGCTCACCTGGCACCCGGGTGGCCAGATCATGAGCATGGTGCACACGGATGGTCGCCAGATTCGCTACTTCTACAACCACCGCGGCGAGCGCATCGCCCGGCAGCAGGGCAGCGACTGGCAGTTCTACGACTACGGTCAGGGTCGCCTGCAAGCGCAGGCCAGTTCGACTACCGAGGCGATTCGCTACTGGTGGTACGAGGGCGAGATTCCGGTTGCGGTCATCGAGCGTGGCCCGCAGAAAAAGGGCTTCTTCTTCAACAGCGCCGGGGAACTGACCATCAACTGGCTGCATGTGGATCATCGCGGGTTGCCGCTGATGCGTACGGACGCGAAGCGGCAGGTGGTGTGGCAGCAGGCCTTTGGTCCGTTCGGGGAGCTGCAGGACGGAGCGCTCACCAGGGGCACCATGAACACCATGACGCCTGTCGTGACCGAAGCAGGGTATGGCCAGAGCGAGGGCAGTCGCCATGCCGCCGGTGGTAGCGAGCAAGGTTGGGGCGTCATACGCGCTGCGGTGGCGATTCAGGGCAATACCGGCGCCACCCCGGATGCGTATGCATACGGAACAGACCCCATGCTGCGCCTGCCCGGCCAGTGGGCCGATGCGGCCACGGGGCTGTACTACAACATGATGCGCGACTACGACCCGATGATGGGCCGGTACGTATCGCCCGATCCTCTGGGCATGCGGGCGGGACCGAATCCGTACCTGTATGTGGGGGCCGACCCGCTGAAGAACGTGGACCCCACTGGGCTGATGCTGTTTGCATTCGACGGGACGTACAACGCGCCGGACAGGCCTACCAATGTGTGGCACTTTTTTAATGCATACAATAAACAGGCAAATGGTCCGGGAATGGATGTGTATCGGGCGTACCTGGAAGGGGTAGGTACAAGCGGAGGGGCGCATGGTGCTTGGAACAGAACCACTAACCCGGTTTTCAGAAATCCGGTTGAGGCGGTCATTTCGACGCATTGGAAAGATAACGTAAATTACCAGGTCAAGAGGTTTCTGGCAGCTTTGGATAAAATCGGACCTGATGAAATACTGAATGTTGATGTTGTTGGGTTTTCAAGGGGGGCTGTTCAGGCACTTGAATTCGGCAAGATCATTTCCAGAATGGTGAACAATGGAGAAGTTAAAAATGCAGAGAAAGTAAAACTTCGCTTTATGGGGTTAATGGATCCGGTATTTACTTTTATGTACGATGGGGTTGATAACTGGGAGCGGGATTGTGAACCGATGAAGGTTGATGCACGTTGGGAGCGGGTAGTCAATATTCTTGGGGCCAACGATGCCCGAGGAAAATTGTTCAATACTGCATCTCTTGGTGCTCAGATCAACACAAGACCTGATGGCTCAACACAGGGTATTAAAGAGGATTCCCTGAGACTGCTTCGAAACGATGAAAATGGCAGGAAACTTGGAATCAGGGAAGAAATTGTCCTGGCTGGAGCCCATTCTGATATTGGGGGTGGTTATCTTGGTCCCGATTCGAAAGAGCCAGACGGTGATATTTCTGATGTCCCGTTGTGGTTTTTGGTGTCACAGGCGGAAGAGGCTGGGGTTGTAATGGATGAACTTCCTGCTGATCTTAGAAAGGTGGATATGCCGATTATTCATGAAAACGGTACCTATTTCGAAGGAAATGATGGAAGGATGGTGCTCGTTGATGGGGGGTACAAAGTCCGTGATGAGGAGCTTGAGGGTTACGGTGTGCCGCCAAGGAAACCATGGGATCCCGAATTTGAACAGAGATTGTATGAGCAAACAGGTATTGTTCCGACGGACCAGGATAGACCAGCTTTGAGGGACCCAAGAAGGATTCCTGAGTCCTCTGATGGAAAACTGGTGACAGTGGTTGAAATGTCCCGATATTGCGATTTTCTGGAAAGTCAGAAAATTATTACTGAAGGTAAGTATCTGAGATATTGTCGAGGGCAATGAATAAAAATATAGCGATATTATATATATTAATATCGTCTTGGGATTTGAGGGTCAAAATGGATCAATTGAAGTCTGGAGAAATTGTCAAGAAAAATGCTGATGGATCAGAGTCAGGTTTTTCTTGCAAAACAAAAAAAAGAAACAGAGAGCCGTTTTTCCTGACAGCAGCGCTTGTTCTGCTTGTAATGATCGCTGGTGGCTTCTTCGTTTCGTTGCTCAAGATGGTCGTTTTCGTGATCCAGTACTGGTATATCGTTCTGGGAACGGTCTTGCTGTTGATTGTTTTGAAGAAAACCATTTTTGCGGATCGTGACCATACCTTGCCTTGCAGAGAGGATGATGATTCAGCATTACCCGTTCAGGAAGACGGACAGCGACGGGAAAAACGTTCTGTGCTTCCCCTGAGTGATGATTGGTTCTGGTATCTGGTCTACGCCATTGTGTTTTTGTTCGTGTTTGTCGTCGGGCTTGCAAGCCAGATCGATTCGCTGAGCAGTTTCAGGCTGAATTTCGGCTTTTGAGGTCGTCGAGGTGAATGATCCCGGCCGTCGCCCCAAACTTTGTCGGGCGCCTTCCCCGTCTCCCCTTCACAACACCCCCCTTCCTGTCCGACAATAGCCGGTTTCGCCCCTGCGGGCACGGACCTCACCAGGGTTCGTGGCCCGGGGTGGCCGGGAATGGCCCGATCAGGCATCGGGCCCGAGGGGCTCCCTGTCCGGGAGGCAGCCGTCTGCACGTTCCTGCATAGGGACGTGACCGGGGCTGATCAGGGCCCCGCACCCGGCTGCCACAGCGCTTCTTCACGAGACGAGCAGACAGCGGGCCGTTGATCCTTCTTCGGGTGTTTCCCTGCAGGAAGTGCCACCTGTGGCCGCATGCCGGCTGCGCGGGTGGCAGGTCCGTGGTCGGGTACCCCCGTCTGTCCTGTACCCTGTTTCCTCATCATGAACGACGCACATTCTGCTTCCGGGTCTGTGGCTGCTGCTGACCCTTCCGCTCCGCATCCGGAGTCTGCACTTCACCTGCGCAACAATCCTTACAAGGTGGCCATTGCCTCGATGGTGGGCACGGCCATCGAGTTTTACGACTACTACATCTACGCAGCCGCGGCGGTGCTGGTCTTCAACACCCAGTTCTTCGACAAGAGCGATGACCACGTCGCCATCCTGCTGTCGATGTCCACGCTGGCGCTGGCCTTCTTTGCCCGCCCGTTCGGTGCCATGCTGTTCGGTCACTTCGGCGACAAGATCGGCCGCAAGAAGACACTGGTGGCCTCGCTGCTGCTGATGGGCCTGTCCACGGTGGCCATCGGCCTGCTGCCCAACTATCAGAGCATCGGCATCTGGGCGCCCATTCTGCTGTGCGTGTTCCGGATGGGGCAGGGGCTGGGCCTGGGTGGCGAATGGGGCGGTGCCGCCCTGGTGGCCACCGAGAACGCACCGGATGGCAAGCGGGCCTGGTTCGGTACCTTCCCGCAGCTGGGCGCACCGCTGGGGCTGCTGCTGGCCAATGGGGCCTTCTTTGGGGTGAGTGCCTGGTTCGGCTCCGAGGTGCTGGTGGAATGGGCCTGGCGTATCCCGTTCATTGCCTCGCTGCTGATGGTGGCGGTGGGCCTGTACGTGCGGCTGAGCCTGCACGAGAGTCACGTGTACCGGGAGGCCGAGCATCGCAAGCAGACGCTCAACGCGCCGGTGAAGGAAGTGGTGGTGAAGTTCTGGAAGCCCATCGTGCAGGGCACGTTCATCATGGTGGCCACCTATGTGCTGTTCTACGTGATGACGGCCTTCGTGCAGGTGTACTCCAAGACACCGGTCACGCTGTCGCCGGCTGGCCATGCCATGGGGCTGGGCATTCCGGCCAACACGTTCACCGGTATCCTGATGATCGGTGCCGTGGTGTTCGGCATTGCCACCAGCCTGTCGGGGGTGGTGGCCGACCGCATCGGCCGTCGCCGCTGGCTGATCTGGGTGACGGTGGCCATCATTGCCCTGGGTCTGGCCATGCCGCTGTTCCTCGAGCATGCCACCCCTGCTGGTGTGCTGACCTTCATCGTGGTGGGCATGTTCATCATGGGCTTTACCTTCGGGCCGATGGCGGCGCTGCTGCCCGAACTCTTTCCCACCAATGTGCGCTATTCGGGCTCTTCGCTGGCGTACAACCTGGCAGCCATCGTGGGGGCGTCGGTGGCCACCATCGTGGCCATCGAACTGAACGCCCGCTTCGGGCTGATCGGGGTGGGGGTCTATCTGGCCATCAATGGCGTGCTGTCGCTGCTGGCACTGCTGTCCATCCACGAGACCAAGGACGAAAGCCTGCTGGAGAACCCGGTAGCCTGATGCTTTTCCCGGTAATGAGTGCGGCTGCTTCACTGTTGTGCCGTGCTGAATGATCTGATGTCGTCCGCGCAGGTGAATCAGCTGCACCTGTGGATGCAGGCCCAGCACGGTTACTGGTGGCTGGGGGGCCTGCTGCTGTTCGTGGCGGGCTTCTGGCTGCTGGGTCGCCCGAAGCCCGAAAGACCCTGGCGGGTGCGTTCGCGGCCGCTGCTGACCGACAACGAGCTGGAATTCTGCCACCGGCTGGAAGACGCCCTGCCGGAATTCCGGGTGCTCGTGCAGGTGTCGATGGGGGCTATCATGGAGCCGGATCTGGATGACGAAGAAGTGTCCGAGCCGGGACGATATCTGTCGGTGCGCGGTCGCTTTGCGCAGAAGGTGCTGGATTTCGTGATCGTCGACGATGAATACCGCATCGTGGCCCTGGTGGAGCTGGACGATTCGACCCACGATGCCGACCGGGATGCCGAGCGCGACCGCATCACCGGCATGGCCGGTTACCTGACCATCCGCTACGACAGCCGCAACAAACCGGAGCCGGAAGAGATCCGCGACGATTTCTGGCAGGCCGGGCTGCTGGGGGACGAATGAATCCATGACACGCTCCAGAACGCGCCAGCCGGTGAAACCCGATCCGTCATCGTCCACTGCTGCACCTGTTCCGGTGCCGCAGTTACCTGCCGCGCCCGAACCGTCGTCGTGCGTGGAGTCCGTGTGTCAGCCGGGCCTGCCGGATGGGGCGCTTCGGCAGCAGCTGCAGGCCCTGTTCGACAGTGAGGCGGCCGCCAGTTGCGTGCATGCCAGCGCCCGCATGGCCCACACCGTGCGCGCCGTTGATGTGCTGCAGCCCGCGCTGAGCATCGTGCTGGAAGGCTGCAAGACGGTGCACTGCGCTGACTGCGACGGGCAGCTGCTGTCTGGCGCCATGCTGGTGATGTGTGTCGGTGCGCGGCTGGATGTGCAGCACCAGCCGGATGTGCAGACTGGACGCTACCGCGCGTTGATGGTGCCGCTGTGCGATGAGGTGCTGACTGCCGCACGGCTGCTGCTGGGGACGGGTTTTCTGCCGGCGACCGCTGCTTCTGCGCCGACTGTGTCTGGTTCCACCGGGCAGGTTGTGACCCACGGGATTTTCACCACGGTGCCGCCCGCAGACCAGATATCCTCTCCAGGGCCATGGATCTGTACGGCCATTGTCGATGACCATGCGCCTGCCCTGCTGCGCTGGGCCCATACGCTGCTGCAGGGCGATCATGCGGGTGCACGGGCAGCGCTGGCCGCACTGGTCATTGCGCTGGTGCAGCGGCGGGGCCTGCGGCGACTGGTACTGCCGCAGGCGCCCACGCTGGCCCATCAGGTTCGGGAGCAGGTGCTGGCTGCGCCGGCACGTCACTGGCAGTCGCGCGATTTCGAGGCGTTGCTGGGATTGTCCGGCGCTACATTGCGCCGTCGGCTGGCGGCCGAGCATACGTCGTTGCGCGAGTTGCTGGCTGAGGTGCGTCTGGGCCTGTCGCTCAACCTGCTCTACGGCACCCATCTGCCGCTCAAAACGGTGGCTGCCCGGGTGGGCTACCGATCCCCGGACGCCTTCGTGCGGGCATTCCGGGCCCGCTTCGGGCTGGAACCCTCGCAGCTCGGGCGCGAAGCAGACTGAGGGCGTTTCATGGGCGCATCCGTCCCTCCATGCCCCTTGGGGGGTGCAGGACGAGGCGGCAGGGTCGCAGAATCTTCGATGGCTTCAGGCGCTGCCCGTACTCATCCATGCGCGTGTGCGGCATGTCATCCCTTTCATGCCTCTGCCTGAGCGTTTCGGGGGGAATTCTGAGCGAAACGGTCATGGAGGATTCGCTATTGTCATCGTCTGACTTTTCAGGAGGTTTGACGATGCTTGTGATGCATGCAGATGCCGCTTGGGCGGCTGGTTCCGCCTGTGACCGCACCAGCGGAAAAAGGGTGGGGCATCCTGTTCGTGGCTATACCGGCAGGGAAATGGCAGTCCATCCCGTCCGTGACCATGCCGGTGGGAAAATGGCCGTTCATCCTGTCGGTGACCATGCCGGTGGGAAAATGGCTGTTCATCCCGTCTGTGACCATACCGGCGGAGAGGTGACAATCCATCCTGCCCGTGATCGTGCCGGCAGAAAAACCCCGCCGTTTCCAGCCGTGCTGTGTCATGGTGTGGCCGCAGCCGTGGGGGCTGCCCTGTTCGGACTGACGGGACCACAGGTCATGGCCCGGTCGGTCGATGGGCCGGAAAATCCTGCACAGGCACAGGCACAGGCACAGGCACAGACCAGTCAATCGCAACAACAGCCCCAACGGTCAAAATCGCCATCGCATCCGCAGCCTCAATCGCAGCAACAGGTGCCCGGCGTCTACCGCCTGCAGCTGGGCCAGCTGCAGGTGACGGCCCTGCTGGATGGTTTCCTGCCCGTCCCGGAAAAGACCGTGCAGGGTATTGGGCGGGCCGAGTTGAACGCGGCCCTGAAGCGGGCCCATGTACCGCAGTTCACGGCAGCCCCCCTGGGCACTGGCATGCAGACGGCCGTGAATGCGTTTCTGGTCCGGCGTGGCGACCGGCTGATGCTGGTGGACACCGGGGCAGGAACCTGTTTTGGTACTTCCACCGGGCGGCTGCTGCAGACGATGCAGGCCGCTGGCGTGGATCCGGTTGCGGTGACCGATGTGCTGCTCACGCATGCGCATCCCGACCATATCTGTGGCCTGCTCAAACCGGATGGCAGGGAAGCGTTTCCGCAGGCCACGGTATGGTTGCCCGATGATGAGGCGGCCTATTGGTTGGACGAGCGGGAAATGGCCAGGGCGCCCGAAGACATGAAGGCCGCCTTCGGCATGGCGGCGAAGGCGCTGGCGCCCTATTCGAAGGACGGCCGTGTCCGGCGGGTGGTGCCCGGTGCTGCGTCTGCCAGGCCGTCTTCTTCCCGCGCCGGGGAGCGGGCTTCCGGTCAGGCCGAGGCGTCGGCATCTGAAGAACGGGCAGATGCATCGGCACCGGAGCGATCGGCTCCGGAGCGGACAGCGGCGCCGGCCTCTGGCGAATCGGCGACCGAAACCGGACACCAGGCCATGCACCGGGCTTCGTTTGGCATTCATCGTGTCACGGAACGGGAGCTGCCCCCCGGCGTCACCCTGGTGACCACGCACGGCCACACGCCGGGTCATGCATCGTGGCTGGTGGACGGCCGGTTGCTGCTGTGGGGCGATATCGTGCACTACCACGCGGTGCAGTTTGCCCGGCCGGTGGTGTATGCGTCGTTCGACAGCATTCCAGCCCAGGCCATTGCGTCGCGCAAACGGCTGTTCGTCGAGGCGGCAAGGCAGGACTGGTGGGTGGGCGGCGCCCATCTGCCGTTCCCGGGGCTGGGCCACGTGATACCGCAGGGCAAGGGCTATCGCTGGATACCGGGAGAATTCAGCCCGCTGCCCTGATGGCTACGGTTTTCCCCCATGCCGTGACCTGGTCTGACCCCTGATGAGCCGGCCTGGCCCCAGCCGTGCGCTGCCGGCGTTGTCCTGCCTGCCAAGGCGCCTGCATACGATGCCTTGCCGGCACGCAACCATGGCACGCTGGCGCTGCTCCAGACTGGCCAGCAGCGCCGTGATCAGTCCGCACAGGCTCAGCACCAGCCCAGCACAGGGGCGAATGAGTCCCTTAAACGCTCCGGGCACGCCAGTCGACCATTGGACGGCACCACCCGCCGGACTGCCTTCAGGCGTTGTATTTCGGCCGATGGTCAGGGGCCGGTCTGGCGTCCCTGTGGGGCATTTGCCACCATAGGGCATTCTTTCCAGGAGGGTGTCTGATGGGCAAGCTGGGTGTGGTGGCAGGTGGTGTGGTGGTGCTGGGTGCCGCGTATGCGGGCAGCGGCTGGTGGCTGGGCCAGAAGGTGGAGCAGGTGCTGCCGGCCGAGACGGTGAAGGTCGCCGGGCGCCTGGGCGCGCGCGAGGTGAAACCGGGGGCTTACGAACGGGGTCTCTTCCAGTCGCGGGCCACCAGTGTGCTGACGCTGGATGTGTCGTTGCCGCCCGAGCCGGGGCAGGAGCCGGAGATCGAGCCGGGTGCCAGTGTGCAGGACCAGATCCTGAAGGGCATGGAAGCCGGCCGGAAGCTGACGCTGCAGGTGCATCTGGTGCAGACGGTGAAGCATGGTCCGCTGGCCGGTGGCCGGCCGGCTGCCGCCGTGATCGAGACACGGGTGGACCATGTGGACGGCCTGGATGCCGGGATGCGCAGGGCCCTGGCAAAGGCCCAGGCCCCGTGGGCCGATACCGTGGTGGGGCTGGATGGCAGCGTGCATACGCATGCGGTGCTGCCGGCCGGGGAAATCGTGCCCTCTTCTGAAACGAAAGCCGGTGCTGCAGTACCGGATGGGGCCGGTGGCGGGAATGAGCCAGCCGGCACGCCCTTTGCCGGTCACCTGAGCTGGCAGGAAGGCGTGATCGACGTGCGCACGGCGGCCAACAGGCGGGACCAGGAGATCGTGATGAGCTGGCCCGGCGGCACGATGGAAGTGCCAGTGGCCGATGGGCCGGCGGATGATGATGAGGATGACGGCGAGGGCACCGGACCCGGGGCCGCACAGCAGCCGGGTGACGGGCCGGCAGGCAGCACGGGGCGCATGACCCTGACCCTGAATGGCCTGTCGGCGCAGGTGAAGCAGCAGCTGATCGACCCGGACCTCTGGCTGTTCGCGCCGGGCCGGTACACGATGCAGCTCGATGACTGGAGCATGAAGCTGACGATGCCGCCGGCTTCCGGCAGGAAGGACATGGTGATCTTCCGGCTGTCGGAGCTGCAGGGTCAGGGTGAAGGTACCCTGGGCGGCAGGCTGTTCTCCCAGGTCGACCATGCCGAAGGCAAACTGATGGTGATGAACACGCCGCTGGATTCGCTGGTGATGGACAGCAAACTGGCCAGTCTGGACGTGGACGCGATGCGGCCGGTGCAGGATCTGCTCCAGGCACTGGGCAGGACCGATGACCCGCGCAAGGTGCTGCCGGACGAGGCGCAGACTCGCACCATCCTGCAGGGCGTGGCAGCATCCTCGCCGGACGTGAAGCTCGACCTGGCGGCAGCAGCGGGCAGTGAATCGGCCACGCTGGGCATGTCGGCCCGGATGACTCCGTTGCGTGCGGGGCCGCAGCAGCGACCGCTGGTGGCAGACCTGATGCAGTCGCTGACCGCCCGGGCAACGGTGACCCTGCCCCAGGCATGGGTGTCGCGGATGCAGGAGCGCTTCAACGCCAACAACCCCGACATGGCCGGGCAGGATTGCGACTTTGCCTGCACCCTGGGCCGGGTGCCCGTGTTCCAGTTCAGCGGCAACGCCTGGACGCTGGATGCCAGCCTCTCCGCAAGTGGTGTGTACCTGAACGGCCAGCGGCTGTTCTGAGCATGTTAACCTGCTGATTCTGTTGTCAGGGTGCCCCTGCAGTGGCCGTGAGCCGGCCGTTGCAGGGGGCCTTCGGGAGACGCCATGGACCGACTGTTCAACATCATCCGCAACCAGTTCATCGATGTCATCGAATGGACGGACG
>ERZ773076.275-NODE-275-length-28331-cov-14.663000_pt1 | contig 28331 bp, 23 predicted proteins | sample MGYA00580613_ERZ773076 | MGnify/ENA primary metagenome ERZ773076 (study PRJEB29015, sample SAMEA2738005) | human oral metagenome | biome: human oral; feature: human-associated habitat; material: dental | place: China | collected 2057 ...
AGTAGCGCATGACTGTTAATCATGATGTCGTAGGTTCGAGTCCTACTGGCGGAGTGATAAGACACCTCAAGTTTAATGACTTGAGTTTTTTTATTTACCTAAAAATAAAACAGGTATGGAACGACCGTTCCATACCTGTTTTAGGATAATGTATCTTGAGTTTTAGATTAATCTTGATTTTCTGATGAAGTGAGCATAGCAACAAAATGTTAGGCTTGACAAGCAGCTAATCAATAAACCTAATTTAAATCCATAAGGCACAAAGGTAAGGACTACTTTTCCTTTACCACTAGGTATATTAACTTTCATGAATCCCTTTTGAGATCGGTAAATCTTAACTTTTTTACTATTGACAGTAGCTGTCCATCCCTTATCGTATGGAATGGTGAAAAATAGTGAGGCTTCCTTTTTACTGTTATAATCAGCAAATACCTTATTTTTTGCTGTAGTGACTTTGACATCGCGTTGATTAATGGTATCCATAGCGGTCTGGTAGTTTTGAGTATTTAAGGCATAGAAGCTAGGATTGTCAAAAGATATTGCTTTATTACCATAAAACGTTAGTCCAACTGTAATTGTTTCTTCTTTTTCAAAGTAGCCAAGATCAAAGAAATCAAAGGTATTATCAGTTATTTGACTTTTTGTCACTCCATTTACAGTGGTTGACAGTGAGTGGGGATTGTCATCAGACCAAGAAATATTAGGAATACTAATATATAGTTGGCTATGTGGGGGAGTAGTAACCTGATAACTTACTGTCACAGAATCTTTGTTTGAGTGGCTATTTCGTTTGGCTACACGTTGATTCAAAGATTTAGTATCTTTATCCAAAAGTTGCGAGGGGGCTCGTTTGAAATAAGTTAAATTTAGACCAGATAGAGCATTTAGGAGATTAGATTGGTTGTCAAGTGTGTTGACAGTAAAGGGAGTGTCTTTGTAAACGTCATCAGTTAATATAGCAAGCTGGGCAGCATTGTTATTTTGATAAATTCTCATGGACTTCTCAGAGTTTAACTGATAAAAACCATACTTATTAAGATTTAAGCTCTCTAAATTGTATTTTATTCCGAAAAGACTATCAGCGATAATAGTATTATTTTGATAACGAAGATTTAAATTAGTACCTTCAGATTTAAATCCTAATCGATCGAGCGTTGAACTTGAGGCTGTATTTCGAATGGATGAAAATTGAGAAATACCGTTGTAGTTGAATTTCATACTGTCATTACCAGTCTGAGATTCGATTCTCTCAGTACGGTAAAAAGTTTTATTATTTTTTCGGGTATCTGATACTAGTTTTGAAATTGCGGATATATTTCGAAGATAACCTTCACGACTTGGAAATACCCACTCATTTCCTAAGGAACCGATAACATAGTATGTACTTAGACTAAGCTCAAAAATGCAAAACAAGAATGTGAAATACTGAAAAATAGTTCTAGGAATCTGTTGTCTATAATAGCTAATAAATAAAATAGCGTAGGCCAAGAGAAAAGCTAGGCTTAATAGCCAGGAAGATGGTTCAATGAAGCTGTAGTGAGAGCGGAAAATCCTAGTTAATAGGAACCCAGTAGCTAGGACTAAGAAAGACATTAGGAGTCTTAATAAAGAAAAATTTTTGACTCGATTTAGAGTTTCTCCCGCTAAAAGAACACTGAGTAGAGAGAGCAGCCAAGAATAACGGTGGAGAAACATATTAGGCGCATGCATGCCTTGCCAAAATAAATCAAGGGGTTGTATATAGAAGCTAACAATAAATAAGGTGAAAAGTGATAAGTAGCTTAGACGTAATGACAGCTTGATTTCGTTACTAACAAAAAATAGCAGAAAGAGAATCAAAGGTAAGAGTCCTACGTAAATCATCGGGATTGATCCAAATTTAGTGGTATCGTAAGCTCCTATAAGATTTTTAGCAAAGAAATCAAAGTAGTAAGTGGAGTCTGTCAATAACTTTGACACACTTGTAAACTTCTCACCATGAGTAGTCAAATCAAGTAGTGTTGGAAGTAACATTATAGCACTACTAAGACCAGACAATATAGAAACTACACCAAAATCAAAGAAATGGATTATTTTATTTTTCCAACCCTTAATAGATACTAGCTGTATTAAGGTGTAAAGTGTTAAGAAAATAGCCATCATATATCCAAAATAGTAATTTTGAATAAAGAGGCAGGTAAGACTAATAAAGTATAATCCACGTTTATTGAATCGTAGTAGAAGGTGTAAACCTAGTATGATGAGGGGGGCTAAAATGAAAGCATCTAACCAGGTGCTAATTTCTAACTGGCTGGTAGCAAAACTCATTAAAGAAAATCCTGTAGAAAGACAAAGTATAAAACTCCTTGACACCTTTGTAAAGAGGTGCTTAAAACTAAAGGCACTAGAGAGCCCTATAAGACCAAACTTAAGTATTGTAATGAAGTAAAAGGCATCGGCCATTTGCTTGACAGTAAAGAAATAGTAAAGCGGTGATAAAAAGGAACCTAAGTAATAGCTGGTTAAGGCGTAAAAGTTGAGACCTAATCCACTTGTAAATGTGTAAAATAGGCTCCCATCGCCATGTAATATATTTCTAAGACCAGTTGCGAATATCACATACTGATGAAAACCATCACTCGTTAAAATAGTTTGACTACTACCAGGATAGATATCTTCGCTATAAAGCACCCCTACCATGATCAGTATTGGTAATAATAAAGCGGCTAGGTAAAATAATAATGTTTTATAGTATTTTTTATTTGTCATAATGATACTAAGACAGGTTGGGATATCCCAACCTGTACCTCTTTATAGTTTAATCAGTCCATAGTGCTTTGACTTTAGCTTGAACTTCTTCATTTTCAAGGAATTCATCATAAGTTTCATCAATACGGTCAATGACGCCATTCTTAGAAACGACAACGATGTGGTTAGCTATTGTTTGAATAAACTCGTGGTCATGACTGGCAAAGATAACAGATTCTTTGAAGTCACGGACGCCATCATTTAGACTTGAGATTGATTCCAAATCCAAGTGATTAGTAGGGTCATCTAGAAGAAGGACATTGGATTTCAAAAGCATGAGTTTAGAGAGCATAACACGTACTTTTTCTCCCCCAGAGAGGACATTGACAGATTTCTTGACTTCATCTCCTGAGAAGAGCATACGCCCAAGGAATCCACGCAAGAAGGTATCATCATCCTCCCCTTTTTCTGCGAATTGACGAAGCCATTCAAGGATTGATTCACCGGATGCAAAGTCTTTAGAATTGTCTTTTGGAAGATAAGAACGGCTAGTTGTAACACCCCATTTGATTGTACCTTCATAGTCGATATCATCAGCTAGGGCACGAATTAAAGCAGTGGTTTGAATATCGTTTTGCCCGATAATAGCTGTCTTATCTCCTGGACGTAGGATGAAACTAATATTATCAATAATGGTTTCACCATCCATCTTAACAGTGAGATTTTCAACTGTTAGGAGGTCATTACCGATTTCACGCTCTGCTTTAAAATTGATGAATGGGTATTTACGGCTTGATGGAACGATTTCTTCTAGCTCAATTTTATCAAGCATTTTCTTCCGAGAAGTCGCTTGTTTAGATTTTGAAGCATTGGCAGAGAAACGTGCAACAAATTCTTGAAGTTCTTTGATTTTTTCTTCTGCTTTGGCATTACGGTCGGCTTGCAAGCGTGCAGCCAATTCTGAAGATTGTTTCCAGAAATCATAATTACCAACGTAGAGTTGAATTTTTCCAAAGTCAAGGTCGGCCATGTGCGTACATACTTTGTTTAAAAAGTGACGGTCATGGGATACGACAATCACGGTATTTTCAAAATCAATCAAGAAATCCTCAAGCCAAGAGATTGATTGAATATCAAGACCATTGGTCGGCTCGTCAAGTAGAAGAACATCAGGTTTACCAAAAAGTGCTTTTGCAAGGAGGACCTTCACCTTGTCACCATTAGCCAATTCGCTCATGTTTTGATAGTGGAGATCTTCTGAAATATTTAGATTCTGAAGCAATTGAGAGGCTTCACTTTCAGCTTCCCAACCACCTAATTCAGCAAAGAGACCTTCTAGTTCGGCAGCACGCACACCATCCTCATCCGAGAAGTCTTCCTTCATGTAGATGGCATCTTTTTCTTTCATGATATCGTAGAGGCGTTCATTACCCATGATAACAACGTCAATAACACGTTCTTCTTCATAGTCGAAGTGGTTTTGGCGAAGGACAGAAAGACGTTCATCAGGACCAAGAGAAATGTGTCCTGTTGTGGGTTCAATATCACCTGCTAAAATTTTCAAAAAAGTAGATTTACCAGCACCATTAGCACCGATAAGCCCATAAGTATTACCAGGTGTGAAGGCAATATTAACATCATCAAAAAGTTTGCGATCGCTAAAACGAAGCGATACATCCGATACATTAAGCATACATTATCCTTTATTTTTATTCTCATATACTATTTTACGAGAAATTAGACTTTATTTCAATTGATTTTATAAGGGAGTTATAAAGTCATTTGGTACTCTTTGGTAGTCTTTTTGTAGGCTGAAGCCACGCCCCATAACTGTAGAAGCAGGTATGATGACAATAAAGGCAGTTTCATCTATTTTTTGAATTTCTTCTTGGACTTTTGGAACCTCATGGGTTGATAAGGTGGTCATAATCATGTTCTGTGACTGTCCAGTATGTCCACCTATAGCTGGTATTTTTGTTGCACCTCTATCTGCTACCTTAGTGATATAGTTAAGAATTTGTTCGCTATTCTTTGAAATGATTAGAAGATTCCTTGAAGAGTTAAGCCCCACCATCATTTTGTCAATTGTAAGAGAGACAACTCCAAGCGATAGAATGGAATACATAACAGTGTCAGGAGAGAAGGCGATAGCACTAATAGCGACAATGACCCCATCAACAAGAAGTAACACTGTTCCTAGTGGGAGAGGTGTGTATTTATTAAGAATTTGTGTGATAATTCCAGTTCCTCCCGTTGAAGAATTCCCATAGAAGACTATGCCTAGTCCTAATCCTAGTACAATTCCACCAAAAATGGCCGCCAGCAATGGCTGTTTGGTAAGTGTTGGTAATCCCTCGGTTAATTTAATAAAAGTTGGAAAAATGATAGAACCATAGAATGTTTTGAGTAAAACTTCACGGCCTAGAAAACACCAACATAGAATTAATAAGGGGATGGTTGTAGCTAATACGAAGTTAGCATTACTCCAACCAAATAGGGCATTTAAGCTGATAGCTAGTCCTCCTACACCTCCTGAGGCAATATGATTTTTAACTAAAAGTGAATTATAACCGACTGCAGCTATAAATGAACCAATTGTAACTAAAAGTATATCTATTATTCTACGTTTCATACATTATCTCCTAAATATGATATTCTTATTATCAAGCCTTTTTTAGTTTACGTCAAGCAATGACTATTTTGAAAGTATGTACGGTTGTGTTTCACGTGAAACCAGAAAGATAACCTTGACAAAAAAGGATAAAAACATGTAGAATAATAGTCATCAGAAGAGTAGTTCTTTCCTTCCTTGTAGAGAGCTGGTGGTAGCTGTAAACCAGTATGAGGATAGAATGAATGGGCTGAAGAAAATTTAATGATTAACGTGAACACATAAACGTTAGGATTGGCACCCCTTACCGTGCAACTTCTTTGTTGAGAAGATTTGAGATGACAGCTTTAAAAAAGTTGTCAATTGAGGTGGTACCGCGTATCAAAAGTGATTAACGCCCTCACGCATATTTTTGCGTGGGGATTTTTTGTATTAGAAAGGTAATTATATGACGAAACCTATTATTTTGACGGGAGACCGTCCGACAGGAAAACTCCATCTTGGACATTATGTTGGAAGTCTGAAGAATCGTGTACTGTTACAAAACGAAGATAAATACAAGATGTTTGTATTTTTGGCAGATCAACAGGCACTTACGGATCATGCAAAAGAGTCAGAAATTATCAAAGAATCAATTGGAAATGTCGCTTTAGACTACCTTTCTGTAGGTTTGGATCCTTCAAAGTCAACTATTTTTATTCAAAGCCAAATTCCAGAATTAGCTGAGCTGACGATGTACTACATGAACCTAGTTTCTTTGGCACGTTTAGAGCGTAATCCGACCGTTAAGACAGAAATCTCACAAAAAGGTTTTGGAGAATCTATTCCAACAGGATTCCTTGTTTATCCAATTTCCCAAGCGGCTGATATTACGGCTTTTAAAGCAAATCTTGTTCCTGTAGGAAATGATCAAAAGCCAATGATAGAACAAACACGTGAAATTGTACGTAGTTTTAACCATACTTACAACTGCGATATTTTGATTGAACCAGAGGGAATCTACCCTGAAAATGAAGCTGCAGGACGCCTTCCAGGTCTAGATGGTAATGCTAAGATGTCTAAATCCTTGGGGAATGGCATCTTCCTTTCAGATGATGAGGATACTGTTAGTAAGAAAGTCATGAGCATGTATACTGATCCAAATCATATTCGTGTGGAAGATCCAGGCCAAATCGAAGGTAATATGGTTTTCCATTATCTTGATATCTTTGGTCGCGAAGAAGATGCTGTTACAATTGCTGAAATGAAGGAACACTATCAGCGCGGTGGTTTGGGAGATGTGAAAACAAAACGTTATCTTCTAGAAATTTTAGAACGTGAGTTGGCTCCAATTCGTGAACGTCGTTTAGAATATGCTAAGGATATGGGAGAGGTTTTCCGTATGCTTGAAAAAGGTAGTCAAGTGGCGCGTGAAGTTGCAGGACAAACATTGTCAGAAGTCAAAGAAGCGATGGGAATTAAATATTTCTAAGAAATAAAAATAGGCACTCAAGATAATCTGGGGCCCTATTTTTATTTGGAAAAAGGTTTTCTTATAATCTTATGCGAAATCTGTTGACAAATCTGTTTAGCATGATATGATATTATCAATTAAAAAATAGACTGGGGTTTTTGTACCTCCAAGCTTTGAGAAAAGAGGACGATTATAATGTCAAATTGGGACACTAAATTCTTGAAAAAAGGTTACACTTTTGATGACGTATTGCTCATTCCTGCGGAAAGTCATGTTCTTCCAAACAACGTCAACTTGCAGACGAAATTGGCTAAAAATTTGACATTAAATATCCCAATTATCACTGCTGCTATGGATACTGTCACAGATAGCAAGATGGCCATTTCAATTGCTCGTGCAGGTGGTTTAGGTGTTATTCACAAAAATATGTCTATTGCTGAACAAGCTGAAGAAGTTCGCAAAGTAAAACGCTCTGAAAATGGTGTCATTATTGACCCATTCTTCTTAACGCCAGAAAATAAGGTTGCTGAGGCTGAGGAATTGATGCAACGTTATCGTATTTCAGGTGTTCCGATTGTTGAGACTCTTGATAATCGTAAATTGGTTGGTATTATTACCAATCGTGATATGCGATTTATCTCTGATTACGATACACTCATTTCAGAACACATGACCTCTGAAAAATTGATTACAGCTCCAGTTGGAACAGACCTTGAAACAGCTGAAAGTATTCTTCATGAGCATCGTATTGAAAAGTTGCCATTAGTTGATGAAAAAGGACGTTTGTCAGGACTTATTACTATTAAGGATATTGAAAAAGTCATTGAGTTTCCAAATGCAGCCAAAGATGAATTTGGTCGTCTTTTAGTCGCAGGTGCTGTAGGTGTAACGTCTGATACATTTGAGCGTGCCGAATCACTCTTTGAAGCAGGTGCAGATGCTATCGTTATTGATACTGCACATGGTCATTCAGCAGGAGTTCTTCGTAAAATCGCTGAAATTCGTGCTCACTTCCCAGAACGAACTTTGATTGCAGGAAATATTGCAACAGCTGAAGGTGCACGTGCGCTTTATGATGCTGGTGTTGATGTGGTTAAGGTTGGTATTGGACCAGGTTCAATTTGTACAACACGTGTAGTTGCTGGTGTAGGGGTTCCTCAAGTGACAGCTATCTACGATGCTGCTAATGTTGCTCGTGAATACGGCAAAACAATCATTGCTGATGGAGGTATCAAATACTCTGGTGATATCGTAAAAGCTCTTGCAGCTGGTGGTGATGCAGTAATGCTTGGTTCAATGTTTGCTGGAACCGATGAGGCACCAGGTGAAACTGAGATTTTCCAAGGTCGTAAATATAAATCATATCGTGGTATGGGATCAATTGCAGCGATGAAGAAGGGATCAAGCGATCGTTACTTCCAAGGTGCGGTTAATGAAGCAAATAAACTTGTTCCAGAAGGAATTGAAGGTCGTGTAGCTTACAAAGGTTCTGCTGCTGATATCGTATTCCAATTGATTGGTGGTATCCGTGCAGGTATGGGGTATACAGGTGCGGAAGATATTCAAGCTTTACATGACAAAGCTCAGTTTATGGAAATGTCAGGTGCAGGACTTATCGAAAGTCACCCTCATGATGTTCAAATTACTAATGAAGCTCCTAACTATTCTGCTCACTAAAAATAAAAAGTACTTATCGGAAGGTAAGTACTTTTGCTTTACACCAAAGTTTACAAAAAATTTATACATCTGACAAACATAGTTTGGATATTTACGTTGCCAGATGTGTAAATTATAAAAAATAAGGAAGCAAGTCTATATATTGACTTGCTTTCTGCTAATACTACCAGCTTCAACTACTAAGGCCTTTAAATCAGGTGGCAGATTAGTCAGGTGGTCAAGTGAAGTTGTTGTCATGAAAGTTTGAACTTCTTTATCAATACTTTCCAATAATTTAAGTTGACGGTGATTGTCAAGCTCACTCATAACATCATCCAGGAGAAGAATTGGAAATTCACCAGTTACATTTCTAATAAGAGCAATTTCAGATATCTTTAAAGAAAGAATTAAACTACGTTGTTGTCCTTGACTACCAAAAGATGCGTTCATGTCATTAATGTAAAACGTTAAATCATCTCTATGAGGACCAACGCCAGTATTTTTTTTGAAGATATCTCTTTTGTGATTTTGCCTAAGTGTAATTAAAAATGCTTGGCGAATACTTTTGTGATTTTGCAAAGATATATTCGATTCATAGGAAATGTTAAGACGCTCAATTTGATTTGAGAGAAGACTATGGTGCTTGCCAGCCTCTACTTCTAGTTGCTTGATAAAGTCTAGTCTGTGTTCAATGACTCGTGCTCCGAAATCAGCGAGTTGTTCATCTAAAACCGACAAAAAATCAATGTCTACCTTGTCGGTAGATTTGAGATAGGCATTACGCTGTTTGAGGACATGATTGTAATTGGACAGATCAGAGAGGTATACAGGTTTAATCTGCCCTAAATCAATATCTATAAATTTACGTCGTAAGCTTGGAGATCCTTTAACAAGTTGTAAATCCTCAGGAGCAAATAGCACAACCGTCATATGACCAATATAATCGGATAATTTAGCTTGTTTGAGGTGATTAACCTTAGTTATGCGTCCCTTATTAGATAAACTGATTTCGAGAGGAAGTTTTCCACTACGACGATGGACAATACCGCTCAATTTTAGAGTACTTTGCTGAAATTGAATCAGCTCTTTGTCAGAACGAGTACGATGACTACGTGTTAATGCGAGAAAATAGATAGCTTCAAGAATATTGGTTTTTCCTTGAGCATTACGTCCCAGAAAGATATTGAGATGGGGAGAAAAAGTTACAGAGGCTTCAGAATAATTTCTAAAGTGCTGGATATCAATTTTTTCAAGCCACATAATTAGGTCCCTGGGAAACGAACAGGTTTCCGTTTAGTTTTATTACTTTCTTTTGGTTGCTGTCTTTGTTGGTTCTTTTTATTATCTTGGTTCATTTTTTTTACAATAGCTGCAACACGAGCCTTTTCAGCAATCTGTTGTTTATGTTCTTCAATTTCAACCTGTGAAGGAGTCACGATAGTAATTTGAAGTTTTTGAGATGGGATTGTGATAATATCTCCATGACGAAGTTTTTTTCCACGACGTTTTTCATCTTCACCGTTGAATAAAACGATATTGTTAGTTAAAAAACCTTTAATAGCTCCGCCACTATGAATGATGCTTAGTTCTTTGAAAAGTGCTTGCAGTGTGATGTAGTCATCAAATAATTTGTATTCCATAGTACCTCAACTTTCTCTTGAGATAAGATAGCATAAAAATGGTATAATTGAAAGCATAAACTTTTTAGAGGTTATCGATGAAAATTGCTGATGGTGTCTATGTACACTTCATTCCAACACAAAAATATAAAACTAACCGTATCATTTTTCGAATGACGGACTCTTTGAATAAACAAACGGTTGCTAAACGAGCTTTAGTTTCACAAATGTTAGCTACAGCCAACCAGACCTATCCAACAGTACAAGCTTTCAAAGAGAAATTAGCTTCTCTATTTGGCACACAGTTGTCAACCAGAGTGTCAACGAAAGGTTTGACACATAGCGTTGACATCGAGTTGACATATTTAAAAGAGGTTTTCACCCCTACTGATAATGGATTGTTTTGGGAAGTTCTAGGATTCTTGAAAGATTGTCTTTACAACCCATTGTCAAAAGTAGCCCAATACCAGAATAAAGTATTTGATGTAGAAAAGCAAAAATTGATGACTTATCTGGATGTTGACAATGAAAATAATTACTATTATAGTGAGGTTAAAGGAAGGGAACTTTATTTTGTAAACGAAGGATTGAAAGTTCCTAAATACGGTCAATCGGAACTTGTTGATGTAGAAACTTCATTTACAGCTTATCAAGAATTTCAAAACATGTTGACCAAGGATCGTATTGATATCTTTATGGTTGGAGATTTTGATGAGTATCAAGTATTACAAGGATTACATCGATTTCCTTTAGAAGGGCGTCAAGTTGATTTACAATTCAGCTATAGTCAGCCTTATTCCAACGTTGTAAAAGAAAAAATAGAACCTAGACAAAGTAGTCAATCTATTTTACAGTTAGGGTATCATTTTGCTTGTCAATATGGTGACAAAGACTATTTTGCTTTGATTGTATTTAATGCAATGTTCGGTGAGTTTGCTCACTCAGTTTTATTTACAGAGATTCGAGAAAAAGAAGGATTAGCATATTCAATTAGTAGTCAACTTAATGTTTTTACAGGTTTACTTGAAGTTTACGCTGGAATAAAAAAAGATAATAGAAATCAAGCTATCCGAGAAATCAGTAGAGAATTGAATAATATTAAACTTGGGCGTTTTTCAAGCTCTCTATTAAATCAGACAAAAAAAATCATCCGAATGAATATCCTTCTTTCTGAGGACCATGCGTTAACATTAGTTGAAAAATGTTTTAATAAGGTTATTTTTGAAGATAAAAATCTTTCATTAGAGCAGTGGTTAGATAATATGGAGAAGGTTACTAAAAAAGATGTTTGCCGTGTGGCACGTCAAGTCAAGCTACAAAGTTTGTTCTTTTTAGAAGGAGTGTCTTAGAATGTCTGCTTTAAAAAAACGTTATTATCAAAAGATTGATGAAGAGGTTTATTCAGCAGTCTTAGATAATGGTTTATCTTTATCTATTATCAAGAAAAAAGGATTCTTAGAAAAAGCTGCCTTTCTGTCAACAAATTTTGGGTCAATAGATAATTGCTATTATCTTGATGGAAAGTTACAAACTTATCCTGCAGGTATTGCACATTTTCTTGAACATAAGTTATTTGAGGATGAGCAAGGAAGAGATGTAACATTGGATTTTGTCAAACTTGGAGCTGATGTTAATGCTTTTACAACATTGGACAGGACAACCTACTATTTTTCTACACTTGACAACTTTGAGGAGGCATTAGACCTCCTGCTAAAATTTACATCAAGATTTACAAGCTCTGAAAAATCTGTCAATCACGAGAAAAAAATTATCGAACAAGAGATAAATATGTATCAAGATGACCCTGATTATAGAGCTTATCTAGGTTGTTTGCAAAATTTGTATCCAAATACCATATTAGGTCAAGACATTGCTGGAAATATTGAAAGTATTGAAAAAATTACTGTAGAGGATTTGAAGAATAACTTTGAGTGTTTTTATAGGCCAGAAAACTGTCATCTTGTCATAATAGGTGATTTTGATGTTGACAGTGTTTACACATTTGTAAACGAAAGACAACGAGGGTTGACAGATTTGAAAATAAAAGTAGGAAAAGAAAAACAACTTGTTGAGGTTGATGTCAAGAAAAGGGACAATCTTCAAATGGAGGTGTCTATCTCCAAACTAGCCGTGGGTTTTAAAAGTGCTACTTTTTCTGACAATCGCATGAGAGAAAAATTATTAGTACAATTATTATTTAATTTATTGTTTGGGTGGACTTCTCCCTACTATCAAAATTGGTACTCTGAAGGAAAAATTGATGAATCCGTCTCAATTGAATACGAGGTATCTAATCGATATTCGTTTGTTATTATAACTATGGACACCGCTGAACCTATAAAAATGTCAAGTCTAGTTCGTCAAGTAATGACGTCAGCGGACAAAAAAGGATTATTCACAGAAGAAGCGTTAGATTTACAAAAAAAAGCTTTGTATGGTGAATTCTTGCGTAGCTTAGACAATATCCAAGGGGTAGGAAATCAATATTTAGCCTTCTTAGATAATGACAAAACTTATTTTGATTTAGGACAGGAATTGATGAGTATTACTTCTAAGGAACTAAAGGATTTTTTGAATCATTACATGTCAAATATGGTAATTACCGACTTTGTTGTATTCCCCAAATAGGTAATTATTTGTTATAATAGAAGCACTAAAAAAGAAGAATATTAGAAAGGGGAAAAATGAAGTTATATTCTCTTGGTGAGCAGTTACGTGTGGCACGAACAAAGAAAAAATTAAGTTTATATGATGTAGAGAAACTTACTGGAGTTGAAGCACAGTTTCTTTTAGCTATGGAAATGGATCAACTTAAAGCTTTACCAGAGGACATTCAGCAAGAGGCGCTTGAAAAGTATGCCACCTTCGTAGGTTTGGATGGTAAACGTTTGTATGAAGAGCAGAGACAGAAGGAGCGACGATTAGCAGAAAAGAAGAGGCAATCTAATCGTAAGGAAGACAGCTTAGATGCTAAAACTCCCATGTCACGCTTTTCTAAGCATAAACGTGAAGAAAAAAGAAAATCCACATATCTCCCTTTACTAATTCTCAGTGCAGTTTCGTTGCTTATTATCTGTTCGGTTGGTTATATCATTATTAGACACCTTTCTAATCAACCTCAAGTAATTAGGTTCAATACTATTTCAACAGTCAATCACCTATCAACGGCGGGAAAAGCTAAATTGTCACGAAATATTTCTGAAGTTATGGTTTCTGGAGCAAATGTGAAAACAACTACGCAAGGTAATCGAGTAATGGTTGACCTTTCTAATGTTGCTACTTCTGTAGTTTTAAGTGTGGAGTTGTCTAGAAATAACGAAGATACATGGTTTTCTGTAGACAACTCAGATACTTCAGAGAGTTATCATCTTTCAAAAACGAATAAATCAAAATACTCTCTAGATTTTTCTGATAAAATCAAAACAACTCAAATTATTATCGCTCAATCTTCAAAAGTTACTCTAAAGGTAAATGGGGAGTCACTTGATTTATCTCAACTAGATCAAAATACACCTAGCTACCTAACATTAAGAATCCAATAGAATCGAGAATAAATGTTTAAAAAAGAAAATTTACCTAATCTGCTAACCCTTGCTAGAATCATTTTAATCCCTGTCTTTTTAGTGATGACATCACTTGCTAGAAATAACGTAATGCATGTTGCTGCAGCGATTGTTTTTGCAATTGCAAGTTTTACAGATTATTTAGATGGGTATTTGGCAAGAAAGTGGCATGTTGTTACTAATTTTGGGAAATTTGCAGATCCATTGGCTGATAAGATGTTGGTGATGTCAACTTTTATTATTCTGGTTGGTATTAATCAAGCACCTGCATGGGTTGTTTCAGTTATCATCTGTCGGGAGTTGGCAGTTACAGGACTTCGTCTTTTGTTAGTCGAAAACGGTGGTACAGTTCTCGCTGCAGCTATGCCTGGTAAGATTAAGACAGTGACTCAGATGTTATCTATCATTTTATTATTGTGTCACGTTCATTTTGTAGGGACAATCATGCTGTATGTAGCTTTATTCTTTACGATTTACTCAGGCTATGATTATTTCAAGGGTGCAGGTTTCTTGTTTAAGGACACCTTTAAGTAGTACGATAAGCCAATGATTGAAATAAAAAATTTAAAGTTTAAATATAATCAAGAACAAACCTCCTATACCCTGAATGATGTATCGTTTCACGTGAAACGTGGGGAATGGTTATCCATTGTAGGCCATAACGGATCGGGAAAATCCACGACAGCACGTCTAATTGACGGACTTTTAGTGGCAGAGTCTGGGCAGATTATTGTTGATGGTCAAGAATTAACAGAAGAGAACGTCTGGAATATTCGTGATAAAATTGGCATGGTTTTTCAAAATCCAGATAATCAATTTGTTGGAGCCACTGTTGAAGATGATGTTGCTTTCGGTCTTGAAAATAAGGGACTTTCCTACGAAGAGATGGTTTCTAGAGTTCAAGAGGCATTGTCTTTTGTAGGTATGACGGAGTTTAAGGACAGAGAACCAGCCAGATTATCTGGCGGTCAAAAACAACGTGTGGCTATTGCTGGGATTGTTGCTATGAGACCTTCTATTTTGATTTTGGATGAAGCAACAAGTATGCTTGATCCAGAAGGTCGCCAGGAATTAATTCAATCTATTAAGGCTATTCGCCAACAATATGGAATGACTGTTTTATCAATTACTCATGATCTCGATGAGGTTGCGATGAGCGATCGTGTTTTAGTTTTAAAAATAGGTAAAGTGGAGTCCATTTCAAGTCCTCGTGAGCTGTTTAGCAGAGGCTCAGAGTTGGTTGACTTAGGTCTTGATATCCCTTTTAGTGCATTACTGACTCAGAAACTTAGAAATCAAGGTTTGATAGATTGTGAAAACTATCTTACAGAAAAGGAATTGGTAGAACAATTATGGGAATATCTCTCGAAAATGTAAGTTATACCTATCAAGCGGGTACTCCTTTTGAGGGGCGTGCCCTTTTTGATATGACAACTACGATAAAAGATGGTTCGTATACAGCCTTTATTGGACATACAGGGAGTGGTAAATCAACGATTATGCAGTTGCTGAATGGACTTTATTTACCCACTAGCGGTCAGGTTAAAGTTGATGACACTATTATAACTAGTCAATCCAAGAATAAGGAAATAAAGCCAATCCGTAAAAAGGTCGGTTTAGTTTTTCAATTTCCAGAAAGTCAGCTATTTGCAGAAACTGTTTTAGAAGATATTGCTTTTGGCCCTCAGAATTTCGGAGTTTCTAAGAAGGAGGCTGAACAGCGTGCTCTGGAAAGTCTAAGATTAGTTGGTCTCTCAGATGAGTTGCGTGATCAGAATCCTTTTGATTTATCGGGAGGGCAGATGCGACGTGTTGCTATTGCAGGTATTTTAGCTATGCAACCAGATATTCTAGTATTGGATGAACCGACTGCTGGTCTAGATCCTCAGGGGCGAAAGGAGTTAATGTCACTTTTTAAGCAGTTACACCTTTCTGGAATGACGATTGTCTTGGTTACACATTTGATGGATGATGTTGCAGATTATGCAACAGCTGTGAATGTTATGGAAAAAGGGAATCTAGTGTTGTCAGGAACTCCTAAAGATGTATTCCAAAAAGTCGCTTTTCTCAAAGAAAAGCAGTTAGGTGTTCCTAAAATCACAGAGTTTGCGCTACAACTACGAGAAAAAGGTTATAGCTTTGAAAGTCTTCCTATTACAATAGAGGAATTCGTAGAGGTGTTGGTTCATGGATAAGTTAATTATTGGACGTTATATTGTTGGTGATTCTTTTATACACCGATTAGATCCTAGAAGTAAATTATTAGCCATGCTGATTTATATTGTCATCATTTTTTGGGCTAATAATCCTGTAACTTATGCTGTGATAACTCTATTTACACTTTTCTTGGTTTTTTTGTCTAAAATTAAGCTTGGTTTCTTTTTGGGTGGTATTAAACCAATGATTTGGATTATATTATTCTCTACCCTGTTTCAAGTTTTCTTCAATACAAGAGGGAATGTGCTTTGGTCCATTGGATTTTTTAAGATTACGGAAGCTGGTTTAAATCAAGGTTGGATGATATTTCTCAGATTTATACTCATTATTAGTTTTTCCACCTTGCTTACTCTAACAACTACGCCGTTAAGTTTATCTGATGCAGTAGAGTCACTTTTGAAACCACTGACTATTTTTAAAGTACCGGCACATGAAATTGGTCTAATGTTATCTTTGAGTTTACGTTTTGTACCAACCTTGATGGACGATACAACGCGTATTATGAATGCTCAGAAGGCGCGTGGTGTTGATTTTGGTGAAGGAAATATTATTCAAAAGGTTCGGTCAATTATACCAATCTTAATTCCTTTGTTTGCGTCTAGCTTTAAACGAGCAGATGCTCTGGCTATTGCTATGGAAGCACGAGGTTATCAAGGTGGTGAGGGACGAACAAAATATCGTCGACTTTTATGGAACGGTCGAGATACCTTGTCAATTACTGCTATTTTAGCTTTAGGGTTAATACTATTTTATCTTAAGAGTTAATTCGTAAAAATGAGTAAAAACTAGGTCTTAAGACCTAGAAGTATTTGAAGAACGTCTACGTAGGCGTTCTTTTTCGTCTAATCCCAACCTACCTGTAATATTTTTAATATCCTTAACAAGAGGATGTTATATTTGCACGGTATTATAGATACATGGTTATAGTTCTTTAGCTTAATCTGGATAAAAAAATCCCTATAGAGAATAAGCAAGTTGATTAGCCTATTGGTCATAAATAAAATAACTTAATATCTTTGACTAGTATGGATTGGACTATAAATAGATAAAGGAGCATCATCATGCAAACAAAGAATACATCTAACACTAAAAAATTAGGTCTTTTTGGACTTGTTACAGTGGCAACACTTGGAGCAACAGCATTAGCTAATGCAGAAACTTACACAGTTCAAAAAGGAGATACCCTTTCAGCTATTGCTAAGAAGAATGGTACGACAGTGGACGAAATCGTCTCAAAAAATGGCATTCAAGATGCTAATAAGATTTCTATTGGTCAAAACTTAACGATTAATGAAACCACTGAAGAGCCAGCAGAGACACCTGCTTCAGTAGAAACATCAACTGCAACAGAAACTGTTTCTGAATCAGCAACATCAACAGATTCTACTCAAAGTGAGAGTAATCAAACGACCGATACAAATCTTTCTTCTTCAGAGGTAGCTGCTAAGGAAGAAATCGCTCAACGAGAGTCAGGTGGTAGCTACACAGCTCAAAACGGACAATATTATGGACGTTATCAATTATCTTCATCATATTTGAATGGTGATTTGTCTCCTGAGAACCAAGAAAAAGTAGCAGATAATTATGTAGCAAGTCGTTATGGTTCATGGACAGCAGCTCTTGCTTTCTGGAACGCCAATGGCTGGTACTAAAATTTTGTCATTGAATTGTGAGAGAATAACGTAGAAACTCATACAAATAAGAGAAAAATGCCAGATTTTTGGTATTTTTTTATTGAAATGATAAATCATTGTAACATTAGACATAATACGAATAATCGGCAGTAATATTACTAGGTTATGATGAATATAATTAGAAGGAAATAGGAGGGATTTATGTTTAAAAAAAGTTATAAGGGACGCCGTATCAAATTAGCAGTAAAAAAATCATTGGCGGTACCAGTAGCAATTGTAACGAGTTTTATTGTCATTTTGGCAGTATCACTCTCTACGTTAGTTAATAAAGGGTTGGTTAACGCATTCTCAGATTCAGTTACACCAACTCCTTCAACAACATCAACAACAGCAGATTTGGTGAAATCAACAGAGGTTAGCTCAAGCAAAGAGAATAAAGAAAAGGTTGAAGAAAGTAAACCTCAATCAGAGACAACGACCGAGACAGTAGAAGCAGCAGAAAAAAATCAATCAGAGACTGCTACAACAGTAAGCACTGACGCTACGTTGACTCAAAATAATGGGGTAGCGTCTTCGGTTGCTGTTGCGACTGCTAGCAATGGTTCAGTTATTCTCTCAAATGGAAACACTGCAGGAGAAATCGGTTCTTATGCAGCAGCACAGATGGCAGCAGCAACTGGAGTCCCACAGTCAACTTGGGAGTCAATTATTGCGCGTGAATCAAATGGTGATCATACTGTAGCAAACAGTTCAGGAGCATCAGGTCTTTTCCAAACAATGCCAGGATGGGGTTCAACTGCAACAGTTGAAGATCAAATTCAATCAGCCTTGAATGCCTATAACGCACAAGGGTTGTCAGCTTGGAATTATTAAGATTTATAGAAGCTGGGAGATATCTCTCAGCCTTTTATTTTGGATATTAGTAATCGTTTTCACGAAGCTTTTTGTTATTACTAGGTAGGGTCAGACCGTTTTGTTATAATAGGGAATGAAAGGTTTAACAATGAAACAATTTTTTAAATCAAAAGAAAAGTTATGGGTTTCCCTTATTATTATAGCTTTTGCTGTGTTATTGGTTATGCCACAATTATTTACAAGAAAAGTCATTTTAGGTTCAGATTCCATTTTTCATTATAACAGGTTTTATGAAGCTGCTATGCAATTAAAGAATGGTAATTTTTCTTACTTCCTATCCTTGTATGGTTTTCAACAGTCTGGACGTATTGTTAATGCCCTATATGGCCCTTTTTTTGCCTATTTACAAGGAGGACTTATTTTAATAAGTGGTACTTGGTTCCGTTATCAGATTGTTTCCAGGGTATTGTTACATATATTAGCTGAGTCTTCAATGTATGCGTTACTCAAGCAGTGTAAAGTTAAGACAAGCATTGCTTTATCACTAGGTTTACTCTATGCTACAACATTCTCTATCCAATATTGGACGATGCGTCAGGGGTTCTCTAGTTGGGGAGCAGCTTTACTACCTTTTTGTTTTATTCCAGCAATTCACTACATTTTTTATCAAAAGGTAGAACCGTTTAGACTTGCATTATCCATAGCTTTGATTTTTCAAATTCATGTACTTAGCACTTTAATGCTAGTGATGATGTATATTCCTTTTTACCTTTACACCTTTGTAAAGGTATCTGTCGCTAAAAAGAAGGAAAACTTCGTGCAAGTCTTTATAGCAGTAATTCTTTTCCTCTTACTGACAGTCAATGTCTGGTTAGTACTCCTATATTTGAGAGGTACGAATCATCTTTTAGATCCATTTATCAATAGGGAGATAGGTAAGAATGGAATTGATGGGACAGCAAGATATTGGCTATACACTCCAATATCCTTAATGGTTTTACTCATTTTACAGTTTATTTACGCTATTGTAAATTGGAAAAAACTAGCAAGATGGAAGCGAATACTACATTTTATTTATTTCGTTTTCTTCTTTTTATCAACAGGTCTTTTTCCGTGGCAGTATCTGGTAGAAAATGGAAATACTTTTGCTGAGTTGATTCAATTTCCATTTCGCTTTTTTGTTCCAGCTACTATATTGCTGTTGGCGATTACAGGGTTGACTGTTACACGTTTTGTAAATTGGCAAAAAAGTATTGCTATTTTATTATTTGCCTTTGCAGGGGTTGGTCTAATTCAAAATATAATGGATACTACAGATCGTGTAAAGAGTGCAGCTCAAGATGGTGAACTTATTTCCATTGTTAAACATACTTACGTTGAAGGAGATTACCAGACGATAAGTCTTACCATGAATGACAGTGACCTGTCACAATTTTTAAATTTAGTTGTCAAACCCACACCAGATTATGTACCTATCTATGGGACAATAGGTAAGCAAAACACTTATGATCTTTATTATGAAAACATTGTTACGAATCAAAGAACCGAAAAGTTAATTAAAGATAACTACCTCGTATTAACTTGGCAAGCTGATGAAGGGGAGAAATTGAATCTACCGATAGTTGTATATAAAGATTCCATCTTGACACTAAATGGTAAAGAACTAGACAAGGATGACTATAACTTGTCAACGATTGGTACCCCGACCGTTTCATCGCAAGAAGGAAAAAATAAACTTGAGTTACGATATCAAGAACCAGAATGGTTATTTGTAGCAATCGGTTCTCCACTTATAGTTCTAGGAATAATAGGTTTACAGTGGATTTACATAAAGGTTAAAACACAGAGGGTTGCCTAAAGGTAACCTTTTTGCATTATTTTTTAATCATGATATAATTAAGCTTGCGTGCTTTTATGCTTCAAAATCGACCTTCAAATCGATATTTGAGTAACTAGACCCTTCAAGTCTATGTTAAATTTTATTTGATGGGAGGAGTTATCAATGACTGATAATTCAAAAACACGTGTTGTTGTCGGTATGAGTGGTGGCGTTGATTCATCAGTGACAGCCTTACTTTTAAAAGAGCAAGGCTATGATGTAATTGGTGTTTTCATGAAAAACTGGGATGACACAGATGAATTTGGTGTGTGTACAGCAACCGAAGATTATAAAGATGTGGCAGCAGTAGCTGATCAGATTGATATCCCGTATTACTCTGTCAACTTTGAGAAAGAGTACTGGGATCGTGTATTTGAGTATTTCCTTGCAGAATACCGCGCAGGTCGTACTCCTAATCCAGACGTTATGTGTAATAAGGAAATCAAGTTCAAGGCTTTCCTAGACTACGCTATGACATTGGGAGCAGACTACGTGGCTACAGGACATTATTCTCAAGTTGTTCGCGATGAAGACGGTATTGTCCATATGTTGCGTGGTGCAGATAACAATAAAGATCAAACCTACTTCCTTAGTCAGCTTTCACAAGAGCAGTTGCAGAAAACGATGTTTCCATTAGGACATCTACAAAAGCCATTAGTTCGTGAGATTGCTGAACGTGCAGGTCTTGCAACAGCCAAGAAAAAGGATTCGACAGGAATTTGTTTTATTGGTGAGAAAAACTTTAAAGAATTTCTTAGCCAATACTTGCCAGCTCAAAAAGGTCGTATGATGACTGTCGATGGTCGTGACATGGGTGAACATAACGGACTCATGTATTACACCATTGGTCAACGTGGTGGTATGGGCATTGGTGGCCAAAAAGGTGGCGATAATGCTCCTTGGTTTGTAGTTGGGAAAGATCTTTCGAAAAATATTCTTTACGTGGGTCAAGGTTTCCACCATGAGTCATTGATGTCAACTTCTCTTGAAGCTTCAATGATTCACTTTACTCGAGATATGCCTGAAGAATTTGATATGGAGTGTACAGCAAAATTCCGTTATCGTCAACCTGATAGTAAAGTTACTGTAAAGGTTAAGGGTGAGAAAGCAGAGGTTATTTTTGCTGAACCTCAGCGTGCGATTACACCTGGTCAAGCCGTTGTTTTCTATGATGGTCAGGAATGTTTGGGTGGCGGTATTATTGACCAAGCCTATAAAAATGGAAAAGTTTGTCAATATATCTAACTGAAGTTAAAGTCTGAGTTCCAAATTTTTTATGCATTTATGGCTTTATTCGCTATTTCACTATAATGAATCCAATTTCAAATCTTCATACCTACATGGTTTTAGTGTGCAGAATCTAATCAAATAGTGATTTGAATTGACAAAATGATTTGATTTGATACAATAACTTTAACAATAGTCATGATGGTCAAAGCTCATGGGAATTGTGCGTTTTTTGCGTACAGTTTTCTGGAGTTTTGGCTATTTTTGTAGAAAAATAGCGGAGAAAGGATAAGGCAGCTGATTGTAAGTCACTGCATGAATCAAAAAAATGTCTTACAGGTTTGATGAAAATTATGATGTAATCGTTGTTGGAGCTGGTCACGCTGGTGTGGAAGCTAGTTTGGCCGCAGCTCGCATGGGTTGTAAGGTTTTACTAGCCACTATCAACCTCGAGATGCTGGCTTTTATGCCATGTAACCCTTCTATCGGTGGGTCAGCTAAGGGAATTGTTGTTCGTGAAATTGATGCCCTTGGTGGAGAGATGGGTAAAAACATCGACAAAACTTATATTCAAATGAAAATGCTTAATACCGGTAAGGGGCCTGCTGTTCGAGCCTTGCGTGCACAAGCAGATAAAGCTTTGTATGCTATGACAATGAAACATACAGTTGAGCGTCAGGAAAATTTGACTCTACGTCAATCAATGGTTGATGAAATACTTGTTGAAGATGGCAAGGTAGTTGGTGTAAGAACAGCCACAAATCAAAAATATGGAGCTAAGGCAGTTGTTGTAACAACAGGAACGGCTTTACGTGGTGAAATTATCCTAGGTGAACTCAAATATTCTTCTGGACCAAATAATAGTCTTGCATCGGTTACTTTGGCTGATAATTTGAAGGAGCTTGGGCTTGAAATTGGTCGATTTAAAACAGGTACTCCTCCTCGTGTCAAGGCATCATCAATTAATTACGAAGAGACCGAGATTCAACCAGGTGATGAAAAGCCGAATCATTTTTCATTCTTATCGAAGGATGAAGACTATCTTCAGGATCAAATTCCTTGTTGGCTAACGTATACGAATCAAGAGAGCCACGATATTATCAATAACAATTTACACCGTGCACCGATGTTCTCTGGTATTGTCAAGGGAGTAGGTCCTCGTTACTGTCCATCAATTGAAGATAAAATTGTCCGATTTGCCGATAAGAATCGTCATCAGCTTTTCCTTGAACCTGAAGGAAGAGAGACTGAAGAAGTCTATGTACAAGGTCTGTCAACAAGCTTACCCGAAGATGTTCAAAAAGAGTTGATTCACTCAATCAAAGGTCTGGAAAAGGCAGAGATGATGAGAACTGGGTATGCGATTGAATATGATATCGTTCTCCCTCATCAATTACGTGCAACACTTGAAACGAAGTTAATTTCAGGTCTCTTCACAGCAGGACAGACAAATGGAACTTCTGGATACGAGGAGGCAGCTGGTCAAGGTCTAGTTGCTGGAATTAATGCTGCTCTTAAAGTTCAAGGTAAACCAGAGCTTATTCTCAAACGTAGTGATGCCTATATTGGTGTAATGATTGACGATCTTGTCACAAAAGGAACCTTAGAGCCATATCGTTTATTGACATCACGTGCAGAGTATCGCCTCATATTACGTCATGATAATGCTGATATGCGCTTGACACCTATTGGTCGAGAAGTTGGTTTAGTTGACGATGAACGTTGGAATATCTTTGAAATCAAGAAAAATCAGTTTGACAGTGAGTTGACACGTCTGTCAAAAGAAAAATTAAAACCTGTCAAAAAAACGAATGAAAGAATTCAAGCCCTAGGTTTTAAGCCCTTGACAGATGCCATGACTGCTAAAGAGTTTATGCGTAGACCAGAGATTGATTATGTCACAGCTACTCAGTTTGTAGGTCCAGCTGCAGAAGATTTGGATGCTAAGATTATAGAGTTGCTTGAGACTGAAATCAAGTACGAAGGGTATATCAATAAAGCTTTGGATCAAGTAGCTAAGATGAAGCGTATGGAAGAAAAGAGAATTCCGAAAAATATTGATTGGGATGCTATTGATTCTATTGCAACTGAGGCTCGTCAAAAATTTAAGAAAATTAATCCTGAGACCATTGGTCAAGCGAGTCGTATCTCAGGGGTTAATCCAGCAGATATCTCTATTTTGATGGTTTACCTTGAAGGCAATAATAAAGCTCGACGTAAAGTGGATTAACAGTCGTAACACTTGTAAAAGCCTTTTAATTAAGGCTTTTTTATGTTATAATTGTTAGGTTAAGAGGTTTTATATGAAAAGATTTCACTTTGCAACTATTCACCTGGTAATGATAGGACTAATTCTTTTTGGAATTGCTACCATTTTTGTTCGCGTACTACAATCGGAGTCTGCACTCATTTTTGCGATTTTTATCATTATGGTAGTAGTTGTTGCACTATTGCATTACCAAAAGACAACATATGAGTCTTTGGAAATAGAGCAATTAGATGAACTGAATCAGGAAGTGGAAGATTCTTTGAAGACCCTTCTTGAAAAGATGCCTGTCGGAGTTATTACTTTTGACGAAAATGATCATATTGAATGGTTCAACCCCTATGCCAAGTTAGTGCTTTCAGATGAATATGGGAACTTCAATAAGCAGTTGGTTGCAGATTTTATCTCCCAGAAACGAAAGGGATCACCTTCAAATGTGATAACTGTTGGTGACAATAAATATGCTGCTTTTGTGGATTTTGACAATAAGCTGACATATTTTATTGACAATGTTTATGATCAAGATGAAAATGTTGATCCAAATATGACACGACCTGTTATTGGGATTATTTCAGTTGATAACTACGACGATGTGACAGGAAGTTTACCAGATGCGGATGTTTCAAAAATCAATACATTTGTGGCAGGATTTATTTCTGAGTTTGCTAAGGCTAAGCATATTCATTATCGACGTATTGAAGGGGATCGCTTTTACTTCTTTACCAATTACAGTGTTTTGACAGAATTCATGGATCAAAAGTTTTCTGTCTTGGATGACTTCCGTCAACAGGCTCAAGAACGTGGTTTACCACTGACACTGAGTATGGGGATCTCATTTGGAACAATTAAGCATGATCAAATCGGGCAAGTTGCCTTGCAAAACCTTAATATTGCACTTGTTCGAGGTGGGGATCAAGCTGTTGTTAAAGAAAATGATGATTACAAGGAACTTCTTTATTTTGGAGGAGGCTCTGTATCAACGGTCAAGCGTTCTCGCACAAGAACAAGGGCTATGATGACAGCAATTTCGGATAAGTTGAAAACAGTTGAAAGAGTATTTGTTGTTGGACACCAGAATTTGGATATGGATGCCTTAGGTGCTACTGTCGGAATGGCTTACTTTGCTAGTCAGATTGTTCGAAAGAGCTTTGCTGTTTATGATGATAGGGCTATGAATGCGGATATTGAGCGTGCGGTCGAACGATTGAAAGAAGATGGGCAGTCACCACTTATTACACTCTCAGAAGCTGAAGAACTAGTTAACCAACACTCATTGCTAATTATGGTTGACCATTCAAAAATCAATCTAACCCTATCTCAGGATTTTTATAATAGATTTAATGAAGTTATTGTCGTAGATCATCACCGTCGAGATGATGACTTCCCTGAAAATGCGGTTTTGACTTTTATTGAAAGTGGAGCAAGCTCTGCTTGTGAATTGGTTACGGAGTTGTTACAATTCCAAGGGGCTCCAGAACGTTTGAGTAAAATCCAAGCTTCTATCCTTATGGCAGGAATAATGCTGGATACTAAGAATTTCTCTACTCGTGTTACTAGTCGAACTTTTGATGTTGCCTCTTACCTTCGTAGTTTAGGAAGTGACAGTGGAGAAATTCAAACGATTTCTGCTACTGATTTTGAAGAATATCGACGTATTAATGAGTTAATTCTTGCGGGCGAACTAATTACTGATGATATAATCGTTGCTACAGGAGATAACCATAAGTGTTATAATAATGTTGTGATTTCTAAGGCGGCAGATACTATGCTTGCAATGGCTGGAATCGAAGCAACCTTTGTTGTTGCTCGAACAAGTCACTCGACTGTAAACATATCTTCTCGAAGTCATAATGCGATTAATGTACAACGTATTATGGAAAAATTAGGTGGTGGAGGACATTTCAACCTAGCCGCCTGCCAATTACGAGACTGTAGTGTTGCTCAAGCGCAAAATAAATTAATTGAAACTATTATGGGAGAGTTGGCTCCCAAGGAGGATTAAAATGAAAGTTATTTTCTTACAAGACGTTAAGGGTAAAGGAAAAAAAGGTGAAATTAAAGAAGTATCATCAGGTTATGCTCAAAACTTCTTGATTAAAAAGAATCTTGCTAAAGAAGCAACAAACCAAGCTATCGGGGAGTTGAAAGGAAAACAAAAATCAGAAGAAAAGCATGCTGCAGAGTTGTTAGCTGAAGCAAAACGCATTAAAGAACAACTTGAGAAAGAAGATAATCGTCTTCAATTTACTGAGAAGGTTGGACCAGATGGACGTACATTTGGTTCAATTACAGCTAAAAAGATTGCGGAAGGACTTCAGAAACAGTTTGGCATCAAGATTGATAAACGTCATATTGAACTTGAACATCCTATTCGAGCAATTGGTTTGATTGAGGTTCCTGTAAAGCTTCATAAAGAAGTGAGTGCACAAATTAAGCTTAACATCAAAAATAGTGCTGAGTAATTCGTTGACACTATGAGTAAATCTTGTAAAGGAGGGAATAATTGTGGCAGAAGCTCAAGAATTACGAGTGCAACCTCATGATTTAGTAGCGGAACAGTCTGTTCTGGGATCTATTTTCATTAACCCGGAAAAGTTAATTACAGTTCGAGAGTTTATCGAAGCAGACGACTTTTACAAGTATTCCCATCGTGTCATTTTTAAAGCAATGGTAACGCTGTCGGATCGAAATGATGCCATTGATGCCACGACAGTACGTACTATTCTAGATGACCAAGATGACCTCCAAAATATAGGGGGTATTTCTTATCTTGTAGATTTGGTCAATAGTGTCCCAACATCCGCAAATGCTGAGTACTATGCTAAGATTGTGGCTGAGAAAGCCATGCTTCGCCGTATTATAAATAGGTTGACGGAGACTGTCAATCAAGCATATGAGGGCGCAACTGAATCTGATGAAATTATTGCAAATGCTGAGAAAGCCTTAGTTGATGTTTCAGAGCATAGTAATCGTAGTGGTTTCCGCAAAATATCTGAAGTTCTTGATGTCAATTTTAATACTTTGGAGATGCGTTCGCAGCAAACATCAGATGTCACTGGATTGCCAACAGGTTTCCGTGACCTTGACAAGATTACAACAGGTTTACACCCGGATCAATTAATTATTTTAGCAGCTCGTCCCGCTGTTGGTAAAACAGCCTTTGTGTTGAACATTGCTCAGAATGTTGGTACCAAGCAAAATAAAGCTGTTGCAGTCTTTTCACTAGAGATGGGTGCAGAAAGCTTGGTTGATCGTATGTTGGCAGCTGAAGGTATGATTGATTCCCATGCTTTACGTACAGGTCAATTGACAGAGCAAGATTGGAATAATGTTATGATTGCTCAAGGAGCACTGGCTGAGGCCCCTATTTACATAGATGATACCCCTGGTATAAAGATTACTGAGATTCGTGCACGGTCCCGTAAATTGTCACAAGAAGTAGAGGGTGGTCTCGGTCTCATTGTGATTGATTATTTGCAGTTGATTACAGGGACGCGACCAGAAAATCGCCAACAAGAGGTTTCAGATATTTCAAGACAGTTAAAGATCCTGGCCAAGGAGCTCAAAGTTCCTGTAATTGCCCTGAGTCAGTTATCTCGTGGGGTTGAACAACGTCAGGACAAACGTCCAGTCTTGTCTGATATCCGTGAGTCGGGATCTATCGAGCAGGATGCCGACATTGTAGCTTTCTTATATCGTGATGATTACTACCGAAAAGAAAATGAAGAACCAGAGAATGCGATTGAAGATAATACAATCGAAGTTATCCTAGAAAAAAACCGTGCTGGTGCGCGTGGAACGGTTAAATTGCTATTTCAAAAAGAGTATAATAAGTTTTCATCGATTGCTCAGTTTGAGGAATCATAACTTTCAGATTTAAGGAGATATATATGAGTGATGCATTTGCAGATGTTGCCAAGATGAAAAACATCAAGGAGGCTATTAAGGCCCATGAAGGTCAGTTGGTGGAATTGACCCTAGAGAATGGTCGTAAACGTGAAAAGAACAAGATTGGCCGTTTGACGGAAGTCTATCCATCGTTGTTTATTGTTGAATATCAAGACTTCAGTTCCCAAGCAGGAGCTATTAACAATAGTTATGTTGAGTCTTATACTTATTCAGACATCTTAACTGAAAAGACCCTTATTCGCTATTTGAGTCCTGAGGAACAGGCTGAAATTGAGAATAAATAATAAAAAGCCTTTACTTGGACTTTTTTTCGTGGTAAACTATTAAAGTATGTGAAATAATAGCAGGATAAAATGAAGCTCGTCAACAGGAAGTCAGCTAAAAAAGTAACCTTTGCTGTTTGGGCGAAGTCTTTCTGAACGAATCAGGTTTATCTAAAACGTTATTTCCTAAAAATATTTTTTATAGGAGGACATTATTAATGTCACGTTATACAGGTCCATCATGGAAACAATCACGTCGCCTTGGTTTCTCACTTACAGGAACAGGTAAAGAATTGGCACGTCGTAACTACGTACCAGGTCAACACGGTCCAAACAACCGTTCAAAACTTTCAGAATACGGTTTGCAATTGGCTGAAAAACAAAAACTTCGTTTCTCATACGGTTTGGGTGAAAAACAATTCCGTAACTTGTTCGTACAAGCTACTAAAGTT
>ERZ773076.280-NODE-280-length-27800-cov-5.495405_pt1 | contig 27800 bp, 33 predicted proteins | sample MGYA00580613_ERZ773076 | MGnify/ENA primary metagenome ERZ773076 (study PRJEB29015, sample SAMEA2738005) | human oral metagenome | biome: human oral; feature: human-associated habitat; material: dental | place: China | collected 2057 ...
CCCCCGCGAATAAACTATTGCAAGCATTCCCTGCCATATTGCAATTAACTTTCGATAAGTGTTGTCATTTCGTCAGGATATGCATTACTCTTGTCTCGGCGGGGGAGTCATCCGTCAAATTGTAAACAAACTAACAATCACTGCGGTTACCAAACTTCTTCAGCAACAACCTCCCCCGCCGCCTTCAGATCACTGATTCAATTATCAATGATTTCTTCGGGGCATTCTTTCAGCAATGCGCACCACGGTCAGCATCGACGGGCCATCAACCGGACCGGGGGTTGATCCCCGACTCTTCAGCTCGACCGTCCTTCAGCAATCAGCGGGCCCCAGCACCATCAGCTTCTCCGGGTCCGGGAAAGACACGAACCCCACCTCGGCGTAGAGATCGTGTGCATCGGGGGTAATGAGCATGAGCCGCTTTAGCCGGAGTCGCCGGAACGTTTCCACCACGGTCCGGGACAGTGCGACCCCGAGCCCACGCCCACGCACCTCGCGCGCGACGTAGACGTCGCAGAGCCACCCGAAGGCAACACCATCGGTTACCACCCGCGCGTACCCAACCTGCGCGCCGTCTGGCCCATACACGCCGAAGTTCACCGACGCCGCCGCGGCCCGCTCCACGAAATCGCGGGACCGTCCCAGCGCCCAGTACGCATCCGTCGACAACCAGTGGTGTACGCGTTTCAGATCGAGCCGACCGCGGTCCGTGTCCACCACGAAACCTCCCGGCAGCTCCACCCTGACGTCGGGGTCGGGCACCGCGATCACGGTCTCACCGGTCATGACAGCCTCCTCGCCCCCGACGACAGCTCGGTACGTAAACCCTGCGGGTGTTTCCAACATGCCACCGACCATTGCCTTCCCGGAAACGAATCGCCCCTGCCCCGTCAGGACGGATCACCGGCGGGTCTTCCCGGCCGGATGAACACGCCCAGCGCCGCGACGAACGCCACCACGCCGGCGCCCAGCAGGATGTGGAACGAGAGCTGGGTGCCCGTGGTCGTTCCCGCCACCGGGTCGGCCGCCTCGGCCGCGTTGACGACGGCGGTCACCACCGCGGTTCCGATGGCCCCGCCGAGCTGCTGGATGGTGTTGAACGCGGCGTTGCCGTCGGCCTGGAGATCGTCGGGAAGGGAACGCAGGCCGTTGGTCATGGAGTTCGAGACGGACAACCCCTGGCAGATCGGGAAGAGCGCGTAGATCAACGCCAGCCGAACACCTGAGCCGTGAACGCCGAGGACGGCGAAGAACACGAGGGTCACCACCCCGATGACGGCACCGGTGAGGATGGGCCGCATGGGACCGAAGCGGTCCAGGATCCCGCCGCCGAACGGGGTGAGGAGCGCGCCGATGATGCACCCGGGCAGCAGTAGACAGCCCGCGGCGAAGGAGTCCATCGACTTGCCGACCTGGGCGAAGTACGGGATCAGGTATCCCAATGCCAGAACGATGGCCTGGATGAGCACCACGTAGACGATGCTCAACGCGTAGGTGCGGTCGGTGAAGATCCGCACCCGCAGCAGGGGATCGGTGGAGCGCCGGGAGAGCAGGACGAAACCGGCCATGAGCACCAGGGAGAGGACGAACAGCCCGAGTACCTCCGGGCTGGTCCATGCGCTGGTGGAGGCGGCGTTGGTGGCGAAGATGAGGGCGACGAACCCGGCCGCCATGAGCAGGAACTGGACGGGGGCGAAGGAGACCCGCCCGACCTCCTGGGCCTGGCGGATCGTCAGGGTCCCGAGCACCAGGGCGATGACCAGGAAGGGGACGAGCACCAGGAAGATCGAACGCCACCCGAGCGCGCCGATGAGGAAACCACCGAGCGAGGGCCCCACGGCCGGGGCGATGGCAGTGATGAGCGTGGCGAGGCCCATCATGGTTCCCATCCGTTCGTGCGGAACCTGTTGCAGCACGATGTTGAACATCAGCGGCAACGCAATGCCCGTCCCGGTGCCCTGCAGGATGCGTCCGCCAATCAGGAGCGCGAAGTGCGGAGCGGCCGCGCTCATGATCGTCCCGGCCAGGAAGGTGAGCATGGCCGCGACAAAGAGCGTCCGGGCGCGGAACCTGCGGTTCAGGAACGAGGAGATCGGCATGATCGCGGAGAGCACCAGCAGATACCCGGTCGTGACCCACTGCACGGTCGCGGTGTTCACCCCGAACTCGCCCATGAGTGCCGGGAAGGCGACGTTCATCGCGGTCTCCACGACCACCCCGGCGAACGACATGATGCCCACCGCGACGATGGAGACGACGAGGCGTGTGTCAAAACGTCGTTCAAACCCTGACACGTTGTTGATCCTCATTTCACATCCCGGACGCGGCTGCAGCGCGAATCCCGCCGGTTCAATACTGGCACCATGACCTCCGAGCGTGCTCCAGGGACCACTCATCGATACACCCACGGCCACGGTACGGCGGTCCTGGCCAGCCACTCCCGTCGCACCGCCCAGGACTCAGCGGGCTACCTGCTCCCCCACCTGCGGCAGGGCATGAACCTGCTCGACGTCGGCTGCGGACCCGCCTCCGTCACCGCCGACCTGGCTGAGCTCATCGCGCCCGGAAGGGTCGTGGGGCTCGACGCCTCGCCCGCCGTGCTCGACGTCGCCCGGGCCCTCCTGGCAGAACGAGGCCTTCGAGACCGGGTGGAGTTGATGGCAGGCGACGTGTTCGCGCTGCCCTTCGACGACGACACCTTTGATGTCATCCACGCCCACCAGCTGCTCCAGCACCTGGACGATCCCGTGGCGGCGCTCGCTGAGATGCGTCGGGTGGTCCACCCCGGGGGGATCGTCGCTGCGCGCGACGCCGTGTACTCGGCGGATGCGTGGTTTCCCCAGCCCGCCGGCATGGATTCGTGGCTGGAGGTCTACATGGCCACGGCCCGGGCCAACGGCGGAGAACCTGACGCGGGAAGCAGGTTGATGGCGTGGTCGCGGGCCGCGGGTTTCCGGGATGTGACGATGTCGGCGTCGGCCTGGTGTTTCGCCACCGAGCAGGACCGCGAATGGTGGTCCGGCACCTGGGCGGAGCGGTGCCTGACCTCGTTCGGCCCGCGGGCGGTAGAACTCGACCTGGCCACGACAAGCGACCTGGAGACGATGGCTGAGGCCTGGCGGCAGTGGGGCGCCAGCGAGGACGGCTGGTTCGTCGTCGTCCATGGTGAAGTCCTGCTCCGCGCCTGAACCGGCATCAGGTCAGGGCCTGCCCCACCCGCGCCACGTCATCGCGTTCGGGGATGGGCAGGTCGTCCACTCCCCCAACCTCCTGCACGGCCTGCATGAGGGCCAAGCCGATATTGGGACGGGTCACACCCTTGGTCAGGATGTCGCGAGCCTCGGCCTCCATGGAACGTCCATGTCGCTCGGCCTGCTCGGCGAGCTACCGCTTCACCGAATCATTCAGGCCTCGGACAACGATGGATGCCACCGCAACCACATCCCTCAAGCGATATCAAGCATGATGTCACATCGCCCGCAAGAGGCGCATCGAGAGCCCCTGCCACTGGATCATAAAGACCCCGGAGCCAGGAGGGAACGTGTACACATCATCGACACGTCCGCAAAACGTGTCGAAAAATCACCAAAATTTCGACACGTCCCGCCGAGGGGCGTGAGGTCATTCTGGATCGCCTGAGCTCGTGGGAGAAGTTCCTGCACGAGCGACCACGGCGTGGACCCACTCGTGGTCATGGCGTTGGCCCATTATCAGTTCGAGGCCATCCACCCCGACCGTAAGATGCTGGACTCAGTGGTGGTAGCGAGCCTGAAGGATCACCAGGTCGTCTCCGTCGACGAGATACACGAGCCGATGCTCCTCTGTGATGCGCCGCGACCACGCCCCGGTTGCCCCATACCTGAGTTGTTCGGGTTTCCCGATCCCACCGAAGGGATCGCGGAGGCAGGCGTCGATGAGCGTGTTGATCCGCTTGAGAATCCGGCGGTCCGCGGCCTGCCAGTACGTGTAATCCTCCCAGGCCGAGGGATCCCACGCCAGGCGCACCTCAGTCCCCCCGAATGAGATCGTGTTCCTCAGTCCGCCCTTCCCGGGCCCTCTCGTAGGCATCGAGCAGCCTGCGGGCATTGGCGGGGGAACGGAACAGGTATGCCGTCTCCTGCCACGCGGCGTATTCATCGGCGGACATGAGAACGGCGTTCCCCTTGCGGGAAACGATCTCGACGGCAGTGCAATCGTCGTTGACCTGCTCGATGAGCGGGAACAACGTCCTGCGGGCCTCGCTGGCACTAATGGACACGGACACCCCTCCCCTGAAAGTGGTACGGAACAACGGTACCAGTCATCGCGCTTCGTTGCCGTTCTTCCTGCACGCCCACAAGGCCCTGGAGGAGGAATCACAGTTGCGCAGCACTCAACGCCGCATATCACCCCTGGAAGAACAGAATCGGCGTTGAGTGCTGCGCAACCGGGTCGGTCACAGTCCGTCGATGGTGGTTTCGATTATGCGGAGGGACTGTCGCTCGAAGGCGGGATCCGGGTTGACGAGCATGTGGATGGCGAGCCCGTCCACCAGCCCATGCAGGAGTGTTGTCGCCCCTTCGACGTCAAGGTCCGGCACGGTGAGCCCGGCCCGGTGAAGGTGGACGACCAAGTGGCGGCAGGCGTCCCGGACCGTTGCATGGGCCACATCCAGGACCTTCTTGACACGCTCGTCACCGGGGGCCTCGGCTATGAGCGCAACGTTGACCTCCATCTCGGCCCGCCGTTCGGCGTCGAGGGGCAGAAGCTCCTTGATGACGGCAAGGACGAGCGCACGAGGATCCGGTTCGTGCAGATGTTCCTCGATCCGTCCCTGCGCGCGCCGCCCCACCAGCTCCGTGGCATGCACGAGCAGATCGGCCTTGCTGGGAAAGACATGCCTGAGCGAGCCGGTGGAGATCCCGGCCTCCGCCGCGACGGTGCGGATGGAAACCCCGCTGATGCCCTGGGCGTGGATCACCCGCCAGGTCGCCTCGGCGATCTCCTCCCGGCGCCGGTCGTGATCAATGAGTTTGGGCATCCTCCATGGTAGCGCATTCGTGTTACCATAACTTTTACTAGCACGATCGTATTAACAACTTGGAGGGTCGATGTCTTCTCCCGATACCCCAGCACCGTCGCGGGAACGCCAGACACTGAACGGCGCAATACTCGCCAGCGGTGTGGATCAGGCCATCCAGTTCGTTCTTCCCCTGTTCGCCGGCGCGATACTTGGCCTGCCCCCGTGGCAGACCGGATTGCTGGTCGCAGCGAACGCGCTGGCGACGTTCGTGGTTCGCCCGTTCGCCGGTGTGGTCGTGGACCGCGTGGATCGAGGCGTCATCGCCGGTGCAGGTGCGGGGGTGTTCGCGGCCGGGTGCGGACTCTACGCCCTAGCAACGGGCCTGCCGCTGGCGCTGATCGCCGCGATCGTGACCGGTATGGCCGAGGCCTTCCTATGGGTGGCGATCCGGGCGATCATCGGCGAGCGCCTGCCCGAGGACTCGGGCGTGTTCGCGAAGCTGGTGTCCGCAGAAGAAACCGGGGGCTGGGTGATCATGGTGCCCGCAATCTTTCTGCTGTCCGCTGCCGGATACCAATGGATGTTCGCCGGCGTCGCCGCGTGCTGCCTCGCAGCCGCCCTGGAGCTTGTCAGCCTGCCACGGCGCGACGCACCAGACGACGCGCTCGCCGGCGCGGAGTTATCGGGCATGTCACTTCGGGGGCTCGGCGGCAGGCTGCAACCGATGCTCGGGGCCGTGGTGGTCACGATGACCGCGGAGACGACGATCAGTCTGCTGCTGATCCTGCACCTGCAGCGCGGATTCCATCTCGGGGTGGTGCAGGTCGCCTACGTGTTTCTGCCCGGAGCCGTCGCGATGAGCCTCCTCCCGCCTCATCTGCACCGCCTGGTCGTGCGGTTCGGTCGCCGCAGGATGCTGATGCTCGGTTCCGTGGCGAGCGCACTGTTCGCCGTCGTCCTCGCTTTTGCACCGAATCCGCCGTGGATCGCAGCGCTCTGGGTGCTCTCCGCAGTCACATGGTCCTGCGTGATTCCGGTGGAACAGTCCGTGATCGCCGAGGCAGCGGGCAGCACGCATCTCGGTCGCGGGTTGGGCCTCTACGAGGCGGCGTGTCTTGCCGGGGCAACCATTGGTTCCCTCGCCGCCGGCTTCCTCTACGAATCGGGAAGCTGGCTGCTGGCCTGCGCTACGTGTGCGGTGATCATCGCTTCCGGCGCCGTCTTGATCCCAGCCGCAGTGAAACGCCTCGGCGTCACCGACCACCCCGCGCCACCAGGCGATGACCTTTCCGACCCGACGCCGCTCACGAGGCGTTGAAGGCCGTGCGCTTCCCTTGCCAGCCGGTCGCACGCAGGAACTGTTCCCACGTGAGGGCGTCCGGGTTGATGCGACGGCTCCATTCCAGGTCGCGTCCCGGCCTGAAATAGCCGTGATCCACGGCGTAGTTCACCATGCCCAGGAGTTCTTTCACATGCAGTTCATCCGACGCGAATTCGGGAAACCAGCGGAGCATTCCGTCGCGCGTGAATGCATTGCGATACTCGGCTCTTATTCCGGTGACCTTCTGGAAGGTCTCCACCATTTCCCGCGGTGAGATGATGTCCCCCACCAGCGGGAGGGTCTCTCCTTGGTAGAGCTCGGGGTGCGTGAGGATTTCGAGGACCGCCGGACCTGTCGCGGTCAGTGGATCCACGAAGGGCGCACGGAAATCCTCAGGCAGGTAGATGGGCAGCAGGAGAACATCATCTTCCATGCGTGGCACGTAGTATTCCAGCAGGTTGGTGTAGAAGAAGGCCAGCATCACGAAGGTGTGCGCGACGGGCAGCGTACGGATGTGGTCTGCGATCCGCGCCTTGTCGGTGAAGTGCGGAGCGAACAGCTTGCCGCCCGAGATTTCGTCCACGTTTTCAAGGGTGCTGAAGACGATGTGCTCGACACCCGCCCGCACCGCCGCATCCGCCAGGCGGCATCCCAGCTCGAACTCACGCGAGTTCTCCGGATGCGTGGGCGGGGTCACGAGGAAAGCGCTCCGAGCGCCCGAGAAAGCGGCGAGCCATTCGTCGTCATGCCCCAGCTCCAGCGGGGCCGCGGCGATATCTGCGCCCAGCCGCGCGAGTTCCCGCGCCTGCGGGGATGATGGATCTCGAGTGAGTGCACGCACTCGGAAGCGCCCATCGGCCAGCAGCGTCCTCACGACGCTGCGACCCTGTTTACTGGTGCCGCCCGCGACGGCGACGAGTGGCGCGGCAGAGGTCATAGCGTTTCTCCCTTGCGTGATGAGCGATAGGGTCATGTACGACTTTCAGTGTGAGACCACGGATCCCCGCGATCAAGAACTATCCTTTCCGATACCACCTCGAAGACTGCAGGAGCACAGTATGAAGCCAGAGTGCGTCAGCGATTTCGTGAGCTTAGGAGAAAAGACGTATCCCTGCCCTATCAGTGTTGCAATGGATCTGGTGGGCGGAAAATGGAAGGCCGTCATCATCTACCATCTGGAAAACGGTCCAAAACGTTTCGGAGAATTGCGTCGTGCACTCATCTCGAGCACAGAAACCGTGCTGAGCAACCAGCTCAAACAATTGGAGCAAGACGGCCTCGTATCGCGGCAGGTCTTCGGAACCAAACCGCCCCTGAAAACGGTGTATTCGCTCACCGATTTCGGACGCACATTCCTGCCCGCGCTGAACGCCCTGACCCAGTGGGGCAATCAGGTGGTGAGCGAGCGGGGACACTTCGGGCCGGCACAGTCACTTCCCTGACCCCGGTTGTCTCCGTCATATCCTGCGAACCGACTCCTGATCAGGCTGATCTGACCAGCCCATACCCTGCCCTCACGTGAAGATTTCTCCTCACATCACCCTGGGCCTGCGGTTCATCGTCACTAGTTCATGGCTGCCGACCCCCACTCGGGTCCAATGTCAGGGGACACTGCCGATCCCGGCGGACTAACCGGGAAGGTTGTAGGCCGACAGGCGAACCCTCCGCTTGGAATGGCTGACCAGGGCGTAGCGGCAGTTCTGCAAGGTGCCGAGTTTCGTCGACAGCTCGTCGGGCAGGCCCAGCAGCCGGGCGATCCCGACCCGGATGGCCAGGCCATGGCTGACGATCATGACGGTCTGGTTCTTGTTGCCCTTGATGATCTCGAACAGCGCCTCGCACACCCGGTCGGCCACCTCAGCCGCGGTCTCACCGGTATCCGAGCGTCGGAAGTCCTGTCCGCTGCGGCGGAACTTGACCAGTTGGGGGAACTCCTGTGACACCTCGTCGATGCTGCGTCCATGCCAGGAACCGCAGTGGATCTCCCGAAGCCTTTCGTCGGTGTGCACCTCGTGGCCGGTCAGTTTCGTGACCTCGTCGGCGGTCTGTGTGGCGCGCAGAAGATCGGACGCACAGATCGCGTCCGGTTCGAGAGCTGCCATCGATGCCGCGACCGCCCGGGCCTGTCCGAGGCCCACATCGTTGAGCGGCTCGTCCAGCTGCCCCTGGAACACCCCGAGCGCGTTCAGTCTGGTTTCGCCATGCCGGATCAGGATCAGTGTGGTGCTCACGATACCTCGACGCTTTCCTTCGGGGTCCTGGTCAATATCCAGCGCAACCGCTGGCAGGTCCTTCCACAGCCGTTCCCGGGAGTAGTGGATGAGATCACCATGGCCGGCACCTCACGCAACGATACCTTGCTGGCCGGCGCATCCACGTCCCCTACTCTCGGTCTTCTCCACCACATCCTGCGCACAGGCTCCTGATCAAACTGATCTGACGGCCTCATACTCTGATCCTTGTGAAGAACGCTTTTCGCTTCTGCCTGGGTCTGTTGTTCATCGTCGCGACCTCCTGGTTGCCGGCCCCGGCACAGGCGTGCGCCTGCGGGGCCCTGGTGACCGACTCAGCGGCGAACATCAATGCGGAGACCGCGTTCGTGGTGATGACCGATGGGCGAGAGCGCATCGACATGGTGATGCACCTCGACGGTGAGGCATCCACAGCGGCCTGGATCATGCCGCTACCTCCCGGAGGGAAGGTCAGCCTGGGCGACAAGGACGTCTTCGATCGCCTGAAGCAGCTGACCACACCTCGCCCCCGGCACGTGCTGCAGTTCCTGCCCGATTTCCGGGGTGGAGGGCCACGATCCGGCACCGACAGCTCCAGGGCAGGAGTCGCGCCCGGGGTTCAGGTCGTTGACGTCCAGACGGTGGGTCCGTTCGAGGTGACCACCCTGCAGGGCACCAGCGCCGCCGCAGTCAACGACTGGCTGGAAACCAACGGTTTCCCGACCCGGCGCGAGGTGGAACCAACCTTTCAGGAATATCTCGATGCGGGCTGGCAGATCACCGCGACCCGCTTGACGCCCGGCGGCGACTCGGCGGCGCTGTCGAAGGGTCTGGATTCGCTGCGCATGGAGTTCCCACCACCGAGCCGATCTATCCCATCAAGTTGTCACAGCATGCCCAGACGCGCCAAGGGGTGAGGCTCTTCGTGCTGGCGGATCATCGCATGGACGCGCAGGGACCGACGTCGTCCTCCCACGACCTGAACGTCACGTTCGCCGGGAAGGTCCCCACGGCTGAGGTGGGCCTCGGAGATGGTGAGCGTTATCTGACGGCACTGGAGGGCAGCTTCGAACCGACAAAGATCAGCGATGATATCCGCTTCACCCAGGCCGATTCCGACGAGGAGCACATACCCACCTACGAGGTCGCCATCCCCGTATGGAAGGCCTACCCGGCGCTGTTGCTGATCGGCGGGCTCGCGTGGTTGCTCTTCCACAGACGCCGCAGGAAGCGGCTGGCGAACTCTGTGCGCACCGGACGCCTGTGATCATTTCCCGAACGCCGGTGAGACATCGTGACGACCTTCCAGCGGCGCAGACCATCCGTCGTATCCGTCCCGTACAGTTGGGCCATCCGATCCGATCGATTCGCCGCGACGATGGCGAAACGGAAAAGGCCCCGACATGACTTTCCTGCCCTCGCACCCCCTTCCCCCGGATCTCGTCGCCTGCCTTGAACGAGCCGATGAGGTGATGGAGAAGAAACCCGGACTCGCCCGCGACCTCCTCCTGGACAGGGCCGCCGAACTCGGCATCTCCGATCCGTACCTCGTTCCCCCGTTCCTCGAGGAGGGCGCCCGGATCGCGCTCTACAGCGAACAACTGCCCACGGTGAGACAGCTGTTCGCCAAGGCCCGCGAGGCCAGGCAGACTCACGGTCTGCCCGTCGATGAGGAACACCACCGGAGGGTTTTCCGGGAGCTCATCTCTCGTGGCGCCCTCGGCGCTACGGAGCTGACGGCCGAGGCCACCTCCCTGCTGCAGCGTTGCCCCACCGGTGAGGCCCTGGACTACTTCATCGGATTGATTGTTGACCGCGCCAGGATCGGGATACCGCCGTATCCACGGCTCGCAGACGATGTCCGACGCCTGATCGAGGCGTCGGGAGCGGATCGGGTCGTGGTCGAGAACCGTTTGCTGCGTGACCTCCTCGAAACCGCGTACCTGTCCCAGACGCCGGAGGATTTCTGGAAGGCCTACCGTGACCGACTCGCCTCCTTGGCCAGGCAGGATCCACAGGTTCGTTCGGCGCTTTTCAACCTGAACCCCACCGAGGTCGAATCCGACACCTGGATCGACCTGATCGAAGCCACGGGAATCGTAGACGCCCTCCGTTCCAGGAGCCGTGACGCCATCGCATGGTTAACGCGATTCGTGGACTCCCGCTGGCATTACACCTACTGGAACCGGCTCAGCCGCCTGGTTCGCACGCTACCCCTGGCCGGGGCGACGGTACGGTTCAGGCACCCCATCACCCCTGAGCTGTGCGACGCGCTGCTCGAGGCGGGCGCTGATGTGCCGGAGGAGCTGTTTCCCACCTGGTTCAACGGCTGGATCAACGGCGAGAATCGCCCGGATCTGATCCATCTGGCCCGCAGCCCGTTTTCCCGTAGGAGTCTTCCCGCTCTTGTCGGACTGCTCAGGGAACATGCGGAGGTCCTGCTGGCCCACGAGGGCAGCCGCGCGATGCTCGGTTCGTGGCTCGGTTCGGCTGTGGACGAGTCGTCGACGATGCTCACCACCCTCGACGGGCTCCGCGCCATCCGGCCCCTGTGTTCGTCGCAGGGGCACGCCCTGTTTCCCGAGCAGATGTCCCGGCTTCGGCAGCTCTGCGCCGGCCCCCGGCTCCTCGCCGAGGCTTTCCACGATGGCATTCTCACCGAGTACACCTGGCCCGCCCTGGAGGCGACGGTCGCTGAGCTGCACCGCGACGACCCCACCGCGGCGATCACCTTCCATGAGTCCGGGACGACGGTCGGTGTGGCGGCTCGGGGTCGGGTGATTTGGATCGACGGCGACCAACGCATCACCGAGGCAAAATTCCACCAGCCCCGTCTGGGCGCCAGACCCCAGCACTGGCGTTACGTCCTGAACGGCACCGTCACCGGCTGCCATTGGCTGCGCGGCAGCACCTGGTGCCTCACCTGGTCCGACGACCCTGAAACCCATCGGGAAACACCTCCACCGGAACCGCCAGCCGCCCAGGCGGGGCGGGCGGCGCTCCCCGGGGTCGGTGAAACCTGGTGGATCGATGAGGATGGCGGCCTCCACCGCAAGGACGATCAGCTGTTGTTCCCCGCGCAGGACGAGTTCGGCAACACGCACGTGCTGCACCGCGTCCCGTTGAGCGGCTGGCGTTGGTTCCGGATCCGTGATGCGGCTGTCAGCACGCGACTCCGCACCGTGACACCCCAGGACGTCACGCCTCTCCTGAACGCCGTCCCGGAAACGGAACTCCAGTACGGCCGGTTCTCCACCTGGCCCACGTCACGAGAACCGATTGATCCCGGGGCCCGCGCAGCGGCGGAGACGCTACTGGGAACCACCGATCCGGCTCTGGTGGATGCAGCGGTGTGGCTCGCGTCCCGGGTCAAGGCGTTGGCCACCTGGGCTGCTGATCTGCTGACCCCACCCGCGGAGAAACCCGTCACCATGTCCCTGCCCGGACCCAGCCTGAAGGTGGCCGAGTGACTGGATCACGGTTCCAGCGCCTCCACCCGGGAACAGCTGATCGAGGTGCGCAGGGCGTTGGCCGGCGAGAACGTGACAGTGGGCATGCTTCCTCAGCTCGAGTACCTGCCTCTGATCATGCCGGAGGTCGTCCTGGCCTTGGCCTCGGTTCCGCTGTTGGATCGCGACGTCGTAGCGGGCGCTGCCGCCGCTGTCACAGCCGTCATCGATTCCGGGCTCTATTCACCCGATGCCGTCATCTTCACCTTTGAACACACCCGGGGCATGCCGGTGCACCACCCCGGCAGCCTGGTCGAGACCCCGACCGGCCCCGCCATGTTCCTGCAGATGCCAGGAGGGTCCTACGAGATGGCGGTCTACTCGCCCGGCGGCGGTGTCCCCGACCATGTTGACGGCGCCCCGACCACGGTGTTGCTGCAGGCCCAGGGGATTCCCGCCGAGAAGGTAACGACTGCCTTCCAGACGTTGCTCTCCACGGGTGCACCCGAATGGCGTCCCGACAAGGCAGCCCGGCTGGCCGAAGGACTGGGGTGGCTGCGCGGCGCCATCGCCCTTCTCCTGGGCGGGCCGCGCAACTTCACAACATGGCAATCCGATTTCCTACCGAAGGATGTGCGCGTGCTGCTGGGACTCACACCCAAGGAAGCCCACATGGCGAGGGCATTTCTGCGGGACCAGGATCCTCTCCACCTGATGAAGATTCTCGCTGCCGGGGCCCGGGACCCCGAAAGGGTGGTGGCCGAAGGACCCGACGTGGACGCGATCATCAAAGACTTCGGCCTGGGCGAGGACGCCATCCGGTTCCCGGAGGAGATCGTCCTAGCGGCGGGGCAGGAATTCCCCTATGCCGGTGTAAAAAAAGTTGGAGGAGCTGCGTTCCTCCGAAAAGCTTGAGAAGTCCCTGATCTCGACGTGGCTCTGGCTCACCACCAGGCTGCGCCGCGACGATCCTCTGCGTGTCTGGCTGGCCGGACGCCTCGACGACTTCGAGCCCTCCCCCTATCGAGGGATCCAGGCGGATCTGCGCGTACCCGGCGACGGCTGGTCGCAGGATCCGCTGGTCACCGCACCCGAGATTGTGGCGGAGGTGGCGGCCAGACTCGGAATCCCGGAGGATCCGACCCGTTACTGGCTCCAACTCCTGGCTCTCCACAACCCCACCGACACGAACATCGCCCTCTGGAATGGATGGCGGAAGGCCGAACGAGAAAGGGCCGCCGCTCCTTTGCTGGAGAAGGACCTGATCGTGCGGGCCAAACGTGCGCGCGCGGGACGTTCCCTGTCCCTGCCCGGCGACTGGCAGGAGGCGAAAACCCCCAGCTGCCCATGGAGTCGTGAAAGTCCTCGTTCTACGACCTCAAGGCGACGCCCCAGGTGCTTCTCCAGCTGCTCGTAGTGGTTCCGTCGGTTCCTTTCGGGCAGCTTTTCACCGACGCGTGGCGACGTTGCACATCGGGGGACGTCCCCGGCCAATGAGCAGACCTCCCCGTAGCGACCGACAGGGTCGCGGGCGATATTCCCGCGACCTCCACATCGCCCCGCTTCACTGCCCCTTCATTCCGATCAGCGGCTTTCACGTGTGCGCTGTTCCAGGCGCGATCACCTGAAGCCCCACGGCCCGGGCCGCCTTACCGAGCCTGTGGTCGTAGGTGAGAACCGCAGCGGCATCGAGTCGCATCGCCGCTTCGAGGTGCAACGCATCGAGAGTCCGCAGGTATGGCATGGGCAGCAGAGCCGCGCCGCGGTAAACCGCCCGGTCAAGAGCGGCCAGCCCAACCCCGTCGAGAATCCGAGTCACGGCACCCTGATCGATCCCCTCCCTGACTGCGATGCGACGCAGCTCGGTTTCGAGCAGATCGCTGGAAACCAACACGTCCGCGGTCTGGTCGAGCCACTCGACCAGAGCATTGCTCTCGGGTTGTTCGATCAGCAGGGCGCCGAGTGCAGATGTGTCGACATACACGATCGCGCCCGGGGTCACAGGCTGTCCTCACGCAGCTCGTCGAGAATCTCCGAGAGACTCCTCGCGTCGGTTCTCCGCGCGATTCCCAACTCCGCCCACCCTCCCCGACGCCGTGCCGGGCGGACGATTCGCAACGTGGGCTCGGGCTCGTCGAGCGGCACGATTTTCCCCACGGGCACCCCGCTGTTGGTCAGGACGAAGGACTGGCCCTCGCCCACCGCGCGAAGGACCCGCCCGGACTCATTGCGCAACTCACGCTGGGACAGGCTCGTGATCCGCGGCTCGGTGTCGCTCATGACACACAAGCGTAGCGCTCGTGCTACAAGACGCTGTGGCGCAGCTTATTTCACGCCCAGCGCCAATCGTCGGTGGAAGCCCGCAGCAATCCCGTCTGGCATTGCACACCGGCGAGCAGCACCAACGCACAACGCCTGAGCCTCAATCGTCGGATCATCCAACGCGGCAGACTCTACCGTTTCCAGCGCCGCCCTGCGGAGGCGTACCTCACCTCAAACTGGCCCCGGCGTGGGTCGCTCTGGCTTCTGACGAACCTCCTGACTTACTTGCGCAGGTGATTTCATTTGGCGAGAGCGAATCTCCCTAAAAGCAGATCACTAGGGACGCTTCGGATTACGTCCCACAAGACGAATGATCGCCTTGAAAGGCCCCCCAGTTTTCTTCGATCCCAAATAATTTCCACCATGGTCATACTTGTCCCAAAGTTTCGAGATCTGATTGAACTTCTGAAATCTTCCACGAATCAAACCTCGACGATGACCCAGCCCAGTATTCTTTGCCATCACGGCCCTTAATCCCTTTCATGTTTACCGACACACAATCACGCGTGTCGACCATGACAAAATGATGTTATCTTTCATTTTTCAGCTGGTCAAATACTTGACAAAGTTATCCGCCATCAGCCGCCTTCCTCGCCGCCTTGATCCACCCCAAGAAATGCGAGTCGCTCTCGGCGGAAGGATTCGGCAGCGCTACGGATCCTGGAGGAGCTGCCGGACACACCCGTCCTCACGATCACAACGGCTTCACGAATCCATGGCATCTCGCGCACAGCCGCGTCCCGGGGCCTGGAGACCCTGCGGGCCGCCGGTATCCTGACGACCGAATCGGTGGGCGGGGGTCGACGGGCCTACACGGCGCGCAGCGTCCTGGACGTGATCACCTGGGCGGAACGCCACTTGGCGAGCACACACTTCGATACCCGCGTCTCCCCGCCAACGCGCCCCGTCCCCGAACCAGTTCCCGCGCCCGGGACACCGGAAAAATCCCGGTTGTGCAGCACTCAACTCCAAAAAAGCCTCTTTCAGGGCCAAAAACAGCGTTGAGTGCTGCACAACCGGGGGCCTCCCTCACCCAAGCACGGTTTCCGCGACACTGCCCACAGCCACCACCCCTTTAGTCCTGCTCATCCATGTCGGTGTAGTCGCTTTGTTCACCATCGGAAGCACCGACAGCCGGCATCGCGCACGTACCCGCCGAGCTCCGAGAACTGATGTCTGATCCTGTGTCCAGCCATGACCTCTCACATCCCTGTGCCGGGCAGAATGGCCGCATCGCTTGGTTGCGTCGATTCCGTTAGTCATTGACGGCATGCTCGAGACACACGTCATCACCTCTCCCGGTGATGCGGCAGAAGCGGATGACCAGGATCCGCTCGGATCAGCGAGTCACAGCTGCTTGAAGTACCGGGCGACGGGCCAGCGTTCGTAGCCCATCGCCTCGTAGGTGGCGCGCGCCGGGGCATGACCCACGTCTCCGCCGGTCTCGACCATGACCATCCGCATCCCGACCCGCCTGGCGCGCTCATGCGCGTGCTCCATCAACGCTCGCCCAATGCCTTCGCGCTGATGCACGGGATCGACACACAGGATGTGTACCTCGCCCATGGAGTCCTCGGGGTGAATTCGGGTGCAGACCCACCCGGCGATCTCGTCATCGATAAGCGCGACATCACAGTTTTCCGTTTCTTCGTCGAGGACGTGGGCGAGGTCTGCTCTCTGACGAACATCCCACCCATCCGGGTAGAAGGTGTCATACACGAAACGCGGCACGAATCCGCGGTCAAGGTCATCGCGCATCGCCTCGAAAACCGAATCCCACGCGCGAATCGACAGGTCGAGAATTTGCTCACGCATCGCGGTCTCGTAGGGCACGATTCTCATATCGGAAGCAGTCACACGCTAGATCCTACTGTTGCTCGGGTCCATCCATCACGCAGCGATCATGCGACAGATCCCAGAGGTTGAATCTTGTCCAGCTCATCGCCCAGTGCATCCTTCCCGATTTCGAGATCGTAGTGCGATTGCAAGTTGACCCAGAATTGCGGATTCATCCCGAAGAAACGTCCCAGCCGCAACGCCGTGTCAGCCGTGATCCGACGCTTGCCGTGCACAATCTCGTTGATTCGGCGGGGCGGCACCCCAATGGAGACTGCGAGCCGATGCTGAGTAATTCTCATCGGATTCAGGAACTCCTCCACGAGGATTTCTCCTGGATGAACCGGAGCCATTTTGTTGTCCATTCCGGGCCTCCTAATGGTAGTCCATGATCTCAATTCAGCTCGGGTCCGCCGGGGTACACACGGAACACACCGCAGACCCGTCGCGTCCCCAAACGTCCCAGGAGTATGGGCGGCGGCAGCGCGAACGACAGAATCATCTCTACCATTCAGGCCTTGCAGGGTCTAAACTGAAGGGTATGTGGGAGGTAGACGTCACGTTGATCGCTGACTGGCTCAGGTCACTGGACCAAACCTCCTACGAACAGGTCATCGCTGCGCTGGAGGTGCTTCGCGATCGTGGTCCTTCACTCGGGCGCCCTCTCGTTGACACCATCACCGCTTCACGGCATCGCAACATGAAGGAGCTTCGCCCCGGCTCGGTAGGGCGATCCGAAGTTCGCATCCTATTCGCCTTTGACCCCAAGCGCATGGCGATCTTGCTGATCGCGGGCGACAAGGCTGGCAGCTGGACTCGGTGGTACAAGAGGAACGTCCCACTAGCCGACGATCTGTTCGACAAACATATCCGCGCATTGAGGAAGAGGCCAGAAAAGTGATGACGATTGACGATATTCTCGCCGAACGCTCCGTGGACCGCGGCCAAATCGAGGCGCACAAATCCCGGATGCTCGCAGAGGTTCGCGCCTATCGACTTCGAGAGCTCCGCGAAAATGCCGGATTGACGCAGGCGCAGTTGGCCGAACGCATTGGCGTCGGGCAGCGTCAAATCTCCAAGATCGAGCACGGTGACCTCGACACCGCGAAGATCGGAACGATCCGCCGCTACCTCGAGGCCATCGGTGGCAGCCTCTCACTCGAGTACGTCGCAGGAGACCTCAAAGTCGTGATCGATTGAGAGCTTGGAGGCATTTCAGTGTTGGGCCAACTCACCTCGGCACGAGCGGCGAGGTGAACGGCCACATCGGATTGGGAATGATCACCCCTGTCAAGAAACCCGCCTATGGTGAACTCACCAACACCGACAGGAGAAACAACACGACCATCAACCGCGTCCGCTACCTCATCGAACGCGTCATCGCACACCTCAAAACCTGGCGTGTCCTGCACACCGATTACCGCCGCCCCTACAACACCTTCGAAACCACAATACAAGCCGTCACCGGACTCATCTTCGCTTACACCCCTTGAATAAACCTCCAAGAACTGCCCGGCAATATATTTAGTACAATTCGCTACAGCTGAACACTACCGGCGCGTAAACAGATTGCCATTTATCTATGAAAGATACGGTAAACGTTCAAGTTTTTCCTTCGCTTCAGAAAACGGCTTACCCTTGTCGCCAACAAAATAGCTCGTCTTGAGAGAAGAAATATCCTCTTTAATTCGACCTTCAGGATAAGTTGCCGATTCTTCGCCGTCGAAACTGTATCTCCAGAAGGAACCATCCGTAGCTAGAATCACGACACGATGTCCCCAAGTTTCTTGCCAGAAGTTCTGACCTTCTTGAGAGTTAGGCAGGATCTCATCACTGTACCCCTGATAATCAAACACCCAGCCAGTAACACTACCTCCTCTATCATCCGACCAAGTTCGCGTCTCCTTCCCGCGACGCCTCAGAATGGCCAATGTTTCTTTGACCGTTTGCAGAAAATCTTCTTCGTAATCCATCAAAACACACCCTTCTGTATCGAAATCTATAATATTGGGTCATCAAGAATATGCAAGAAATGAAATCAGCATCTAGCATTCTGGACGCTTCATCATTATAAACATTCACAAGTGCAGGAACTATCCAAAATTCTCCAATCCCGGCAGATAGCCGCAGCCCCACTAGACCTGGCTAACAATATCGACTTTCCCGAGCGAGAGGAACCGAGAGGCCAAGTCTCGTATCGGAAAATGCGTGCTATTGCTAAACCGATCAGCCAGTTGAGGCAACAAGCTAACCGCCACGCGATGAGCAACATTATCTGGCGAAAGCAGCAAGAATCTCAGATCAGGAAGCCGCAGAATCGCTCTACCCGCCCAAGCAATCAGCTTTCGCTTTCGACTATTCAGAGCCTCCATCGTTGCGTTCGGCTCCTGAAAGAGAGACGGCTCGATAGCATCCCAAAGTTCTTGATAAGTGCCCACCCCAGATTCAGAAATCGCCGAATAGAGAAGGTCCCAGTCATCGCAATAATCACACCGAATGGTTGCTGGTCGGTAGAGACTAAGAGCCTCTTTTAAGGATGGAACAGATGCCAGAGGTCTCGTCCCTAGGCTGAGCTCATGCCTCTGATGCTCCTCGAGAATACCCATGATCACATCATTGCATCCCGCCAGCCGTCTCCCTAAGCTCACCAGTAAATCTGAGATTTTATCAGATGGCTCGATGGCTGGTTTATACCGGATATCATGATCCACTTCGTTCCACACATGCTGCAGAAGATTACATATTTGGACCTCAATCTGGACGCTTCTTAAATGACTCATGTGTTGACGTTCCTCTGGGATTCGCAGTCGTACTTGCATGTGAGTTGCGTCGTACCAGCGAGCCGGGTCAGAATCAGGCAGATTCACTCTCCCCTCAGATTTCCTCTCTATTGTCCCTTCAACGATTTCGAAATGTGTTCGAAAAATATTAATTATGCGCTCGATGTCCGCATCTGCATACGGGCAGACTCGAGCCGCCGCAAGATCACCGACGGTTTCACTCAGGGAGCGGCGCCATAGACTTTCCCCATGACGTTCATGAAGGCGGATTAGCTTTCTCTTGAGGCTAGGAACTGACTTTGCTCGGGAAGAACAGCGCGCCAAGATTCGCTCCCGCTCTAAAAGCTCAATCACTTCCTCTTCCACCAGTCTTGCAGCCGTCCTATACGATTCGAGGCGTTCCTCGTATTCCTGGACCCACTGATCAATCTTTGTCAATGCTAGAACTCTCCCGTTAGTCGTCCACCAATAAGCTTCACGGCTTCTCTCACATACAGTGTGAGGGTGTCAAAATGGTGCGGATCCTTATTGTCGATGAGTTGCGGCTTTCCTCGACTAGTGGCACTAACGGCACAAGTCATCTTTTGAATCATGTGCTCCATATGCAAAAAATGCCCCAGTTGCACGAGAGCAATATTGAAGGTTCTGCGGGCATGATAAGGGGCTGTGACCAATTGAACATGAAGCGGCTTCTGCTTTGCTGCGCGAGTTTCAACGATTACAGGAAGAGCGTGAACAATAGTCTCTAATGTATTTCGAGCCCGAGGATCCAACACGAGGCGGGGTAAGCGTTTGTCTGAAGTAAACGGGTACGGACGCCAGTTCTTCACAGCCTCCTCGAAGGTGACCGCCATGGCTTCCGCCTCGCCGAATGGCAAAAATGGCCCCCCGTCCCCACCAAATGTAAACCTGGTGTCATAGTATGGATGCCAACCAGACATGATCACACGCACATTTCCAGGATCTGGTTGACTTCGGACGATCGTTGCAGCGAGATTCGCCCGATTGTGCGCACCTTGTCGACGCGCACCAAAAACTATTAGTAGATCAGGAGGGTAGTTATCCGACTCTGAAGCCTGAGGGACCGTTGTGAGATCGCGGTATAATTGAGTCAAGATATCTGCAATACCTATACTTTCCTTCCTATCCCTTGTTGCATAATAGCTTCTGACTCGGTCTGCGACGATGTTGCAGCTTTCTGTCAAGATGTTCAGATCATCCTGACTTCCCGGAACATGGGCCGCTTTCCCAGCCTCGGCCATTCCAAGTTTGTTGAACAGGCTAGCAAGCGCTTCGGTTGGAATGGTGACCTCTGGATAAACATCGCTCCTAAGTTGCTGGGCCTGTTTTGGGATTACCGGCCAACGAGGTATGGTCGTTTCTCCTGGAAACTCATCGAATCGTTCTCGGAGTCTGAGGCGCTCTTCTTTGGTGAGCTGCGCATAACGAACTAGACCAACCTTGGCATGGGTTAGGTCGGTTACATCCTTGTCCCAGTGAACAGTATCATTCATTAGATGCTGGTTCCTTCCGGGGCTAGCCCCGCTTGATCATTCATGTGATTGAATGTGCAAATGAGTAGCGCTTGTCCAACGGGAAAGGCTTACAATTGTCAAGTCCCAAGCTATCCAAGTTGGAGGGCACGCCGCGGGTTAAGTGTACCTCATAGTCCGCTGGCTTGGTGGTTGCAGCTGCTGGCGTTGATGCGGTGGGCCATGCTGGCGACATGGCGGCTCACGTTTTGGTCGACTGGGTTGAGGATGGTGAAGTTGTCCGAGGCAAGGGTCCAGCCGGGCTTCAGTCCTACTTGTGCTCAAGGGCGGATGTTGAGTGATGCGGCAGTGATACTGATTGATCGCAGGGCCTTGCCCACTGTTGCTTAGACACGCTGATCCTGCCTTTTGAGCTGAGGCATGATGTTCTAGATGTACCGACCGGGAAGGTTGGTCAATCGCGTGACGGGTAGTTGCTTACCGCAGGCTGCATGTGGCGGAAACGTTCAATATCGCTGGCTTGAGACCTGTATGGACAGGCCTTCTTCACGGTGATGATTCCGAATTACTGGCACACCTGGAGCCATACCGAGCCGTTGTCGAGCACGGGTCAAGCAACGCTCAAAGTCAGTACAGCTAGCCGACCTCGAGGCCCGCCGTCGGAACCAGATCAGCACCGCGTGGAGTCGACGACCACAGGAGCGATCAGATCGATGGCCGACGATAGGTGGTGAGGAGGATACCGCCGGGCAGCTGCTCGGATTCTGCGAGCTCAAACGTCAGCGGCGCCGTCGTTCCTCGGACCAGGGGGATTCCTTCACCGAGCAGGATGGGGTTGATCTTGATCTGGATCACGTCAATCTCGTCATACAGCTGAGCCGCGAGTTCGCCACCGCCGCAGAGCCAGATGTCCTTGCCTGGCTGCCGCTTGAGATCCGCAATGAAACCAGCCGGGTCCCGATCGACCCACCGGACCGAGGACGAGGCCGGCAGGGGCTGGTGGCTGACCACGTACTGCGTCATATGAGGATAGGCGCCGTCGGAAAGGCCCATGTCCAGCGCGGGCTGATATGTCCGGCGCCCCATGATCACGGCATCGAACCGGCGAGCTTCCCCGGTCACTCCGAGAGCTTCCCTGGCGTGGACCGGACATGTCTCCGGATAGCGGGCGAACAGCTCCCGCAGCGTGTCCGGATGCTGAGGAAAGACAGAGAAGTCACCATTTCGGTCGGCGATGTAGCCGTCGATCGAGGCGGCGACGTAATAGACGAGGTTGCGCATCACGACTCCAATCACTACAGCTGTCGTCATTGACTCAAGTACAACACATGTTGTGGACAACGGGTAGTGTCTTCAGCATGGTCGCCAACCCCGACAGACGCGCCGCCGTGTGCGATGCCGCCCTGCGCATCCTCGGACGCGAAGGGGCGCGGGCTCTCACACATCGGGCCGTGGATCGCGAGGCAGAGCTCCCGCTGGGCACCACATCGAACTACTTCTCGACACGATCCGCGCTCTTCGCAGGCATGGCCACGCGCCTGTTCGAAGCGCTGGAGCCCGCGCCTGCGCGCCTTGAGAAGCTGAAGAAACTGCCGACTGCGGCTGCTGGCCCGGCCTACATCAGCTACATTGTCGAGAGACTCCTGACCCAACCCGACCTGGCCAGGGCGTGGTTCGAACTGCGCTTGGAGGCCAGGCGGTCGCCCGAGATCTCCGCGTTGGTCATGCCCGTGCTACGCGAGGGCTTCACACAGGACGTGGCCTTCCACGAGGAACGCGGCCTCCCGGGCGGAGCCGACACGGTCCGCGCCCTGCACTACCTTGTCGACGGACTCATCTTCGACGCACTGACCGTCCAGATCGACCCGCAGGCAGACCCAATCGACAACGCTACGCGTATCAGCCGAACCTTCTTCCCTCAGTGACACTAAGAGGCATTTGGCGTCACCACCAACGCTCATACACACCGCAACAGGCAAGAGCCAACGGCGCCGAGGAGTCCGAAGGACACGGCACTGGCGAATCTGACCCCAGCGCTAGCTGCACTCGGCCATCAGGTTGGTAACAGCCGGCTGATGGAGGGGTGGCCTCCGAGGGCGATGTGGTTGCGTTCATTGTTGTAGTGGCGAAGCCAAAGGGTAAGCACGTCAGCGCGTTCTTGATTGCCTCGGAGGGACTGCCGGTAGGCCCACCCGGTTTGCAGAGTCCGGTTAAACCGTTCCACTTTCCCGTTCCGCCAGGGACAGCCTGAACGAATGAACACATGCTTGACCCCTCGCTGCTCCAGCAACTCGGCCAGCACAAGACTGCGCGAATATGACCAGTGAATGTCACTCATAAACCACTCGACCCGGAACCCGGCATCTGCGAAGACTGCCAAGACGCGGCCCAGGAAACCCGCCGCAGCGGCTGCGGTCTCGTCGTCCAAGATCTCGGTGTAGACGCAGCGGGAGTGGTCATCAACCACCGAGCAGACGTAGTCATAACCGAGCTTGAGCTTCTTGCCAGCAGCGGTGAAGCCCACCTAGCTGCCATGGATCCTCCAGTCGCCTGCGTCAGGAATCCTGCCGATCTTCTTCACACCGGCGTGAACCAAGGTGGTCGTGCTCGTAGCGGACCGCGGTGATCTTCGATACCCGGACCACAGTACCGGTGACCGGGTCGAGGTTCATGCAGGTGAGGCATGTAGCGACAGTGCAGGATCCTGGTAACGGTACGTGCCGGGACACCCCTGCAGGCAGCACGATCCAGTCCGGGCCTCGACGCAACCACAGGACCTGATGCTCGACCTCGAGCGACATCCGGTTCAGGTGATGATACGGGGCGCTGGAACGCATTCTCGGAATCGGTTCAACCACCGGTGAGCACACTCACGAAAGATCCCCACCTCTGAACTACAGTCCATCCCTCGACACTGACACGGCGAACCAACAACAGCCGGCCATAAACAGTCAAACAGACCTCAGAGCGGGACACGAGGACCTCCGGTTGATCGGCATGAACCCTTCCAACGCCCCACTCAAAGGTCCTCCCTTTCATCAACACCCGGCGTCACCCACATCCCGACCGAGTACAGCTAGCCGATATCACCCAGAGGACACTTGCGCTTCGAGACGATCACCTGCGCGAACGACCAGCCCCGAGCCCTCAGAACCTCGATCTCCATCGACCCAATCTGGATCAGCATCATCCCCGTCCGGATCCCGTTCCACATATCCGACCCCGATGTGGGCTCGCCGTGCCCATAGCCCAAGTAATCGGGCCAACTCAGCATTTTAAAGCTGGATCGAGAACGTTCTTCGCGAACCGGCTCAACACCCCTTTCGAATCAGGCTGGTCACTCACACACCTTTATCCAGACGGCCTCATAGCAAACTTCCAAACAATACAAATTGGTTAGCTTCACCCCGAACCCACCTCAGTCAGAGTTTTATCAGGGAAAGGATGGGCTAAAAATCACGCTTTCCTATTCATCATCCGGCGGCGAGACACTGAAGTAGAACGTCCGAAGATCATCCCAACCGGTAGTTGATTTATGATACTTCGAGTCAGCAGCTATCGCAATGAGGAGTTCTTTTTCTTCGCCAATCGCCCGTTCGTCGACCTCCACGTTGAACTGCACTTCTTCACCGGCAGCGACCAAATCCCATTTTTCTCCCGGAAAACCGCCAGTGGCAAGACCATTGTCTGTCCACACAGCATACCATCTTATTTCTTTCCCGCGCGCGGCAGAGGCTCTGCCAATCACGCTTAAGGAACAACCGGCGTCTATTCTCTGGCGCGAGCCTCCTTCACGCCAATTAAACCCTGAACTTCCGGGGCGGCCAAAAGAATCTACAAGAGATTCAATGACAGGGTAATATCTGGCAGCATTTTCGCTCGACGTGCGAAACATCGAGACCTGATTCCGCAGCATGCCTGCGACGCCTCGCACCAAATCCTGTTCAAATTTCACAAGATCACGAGAGTGTGCCACCGAATTCCGAAATTTGCACACTAGAGACAGCAAAACTTTTGTCTGCTGCTCATCCCCAAAAACCGGCTCAAATTTCGACCAATTATCTTGAATTAGCGAAACGAGTTTGTGAAGTTCTAGATAGTCAAGAAGATCTTCAGACGCCTGGACGCCTTCCTTCTTGTTCCTCTCCGTTCTACGTACTTTTTCCAGTCTTTTCAACTGATCCGCTTGGAACTTTTCTTGCCAGTTCGGGAATACGGCGCGGACCGCCAAACGCAGGGCAATTTCAACGCCAGCCAGTGCGCTTGCGACGCCGTCTTCGAACCCACGCCCCTCACACATTGAACCGGAATTCCACGACGTCGCCGTCCTGCATCACGTAGTCCTTGCCCTCCAGGCGCATCTTTCCAGCTGCCTTTGCCGCCGCTTCGGAGCCTGCCGCCACGAGGTCGTCGAAGCTGACGACCTGGGCCTTGATGAAGCCCTTCTGGAAGTCGGTGTGGATCACCCCCGCCGCTTCGGGGGCCGTCGCTCCCTGGGGGATGGTCCAGGCCCTGGCCTCCTTCGGGCCCGCCGTCAGGTAGGACTGGAGGCCGAGGGTGTCGTAGCCGACCCTGGCCAGCACGTCGAGGCCCGGTTCCGTGATTCCCATCTCCTCCAGGAAAGCGCGGCCCTCCTCCTCGTCCATCTCCACCAGCTCGGCCTCAAACTTCGCGTCGAGGAAGATCGCCTCGGCAGGGGCGACGACCTGGCGCATGCGGTCCTTGAGGTCCTCGTCGGCCAGTTCGTCCTGGTCGCAGTTGAACACGTACAGGAACGGTTTCGCGGTGAGCAGGAACAGGTCGCGCAGCAACTCCAGGTCCAGTCCCGAACCGTGGATCCGTTTCCCGGATTCGAGGACCTCGACAGCCGCCTGCATGGCCTCCAGTTTCGGGCGCGACTCCTTCTTGATCCGCGCCTCCTTCTCCACGCGCGGCAGCGCCTTCTCCACGCTCTGGAGGTCCGCGAGGATCAGTTCCGTGGTGATCGTGTCGATGTCACCAGCCGGATCCACCTTCCCGTCGACGTGCGTCACGTCGACGTCCTCGAAGACGCGGGTCACCTGACAGATGGCGTCGGCCTCACGAATGTTGGCGAGGAACGCGTTGCCCATGCCCTCGCCCTTCGACGCCCCCCGGACAATGCCCGCGATGTCCACGAAACTCACGGTGGCGGGCACGATGCGCTGCGAGCCGAAGATCTTCGCCAGCACCGGCAACCGGGAATCCGGCACCCCCACCACGCCGACGTTCGGTTCGATCGTCGCAAACGGGTAGTTGGCCGCCAGCACGTCGTTGCGGGTCAGCGCGTTGAACAGGGTCGACTTGCCGGCATTCGGGAGGCCGACGATTCCAATGGTGAGAGCCACGAGCGACGAGTCTACGGCACGCCACCCCGGGACGGGGCGGCATCGCGCCGGCAAAAATATTTACGCACCCCTTGCGTTTCCCAAATGCTATGGGTTAGGGTTTCCTCAGTAACCGACACAGTTGGTCACAGGTGTTCAGGACCACCGTCATGCGCTCTGCCACAAGCGCTCGACAGGCCCGCCGCGCCGGCCTTTTCTCTCCTTGGGCCGGGTTCGCAGGCGGGCCTGCACACTGTTTCCAGGGGTTCCGCGGGTGTGAGCGCTGACCCGATGCCACTTCGGGGGACAGCCGTGGGCGTGAGTACCAAGACGGCCGCCGGGTGGTTTCGACACGACCGGCTCGCTGACGCTCGCTGGTCGGCTCAACCAACTTCAACCGGAATGGTTTCGACACGACCCACTCATCGACGCTCGTGAGGCTCGGCTCAACCGATGTCGGGGGAACCGGTCACCCCTCGAGGTAGGCGCGCAGCGCAGCGGCCAGATGATGCGGGTCATCCACTCCGCACATCTCCCGGGCCGAGTGCATCGACAACAACCCGATGCCGACGTCCACCGTCACCATGCCCAGTCGTGTGGCGGTGATGGGGCCGATGGTGGAACCGCACGGTATCGCATTATTGGACACGAACACCTGCGACGGCACCCCCGCGGCCTCGCAGGCCTGCCGCCACAGCGCCTCACCCACCGCATCGGTGGCGTAACGCTGATTGGCGTTGACCTTGAGCATGGGGCCGCCGTTGGGAACGAGATCGACTCGCGGGTCGTGGTGCTGGGGGTAGTTGGGGTGAACCAGGTGCCCGGCATCCGCAGACACACAGGAACCGCGGGCGTACAGCGCTTTCGTCGCGTCGAGATCACACCCTGCGACGGAGACGATCCGCTCCAGCACGTCCTCGAGGAACGGCCCAGCCGCCCCGGAGCTGGTGGCGGACCCGATCTCCTCGTGGTCGAAGGCGGCCAGCAGCACCAGGTCGTCGCCGTCGCCCAGGTCCTCGATGGCCGTCAACCCGGCGTGGGTGCTGGAGAGGTTGTCCAGACGCGACGAGGCGAAGAACTCGTTGCGCAGCCCGAAACGACCCGGAGGCTGTGAAAGGTAGGTGAACAGGTCGTGTCCCAGGACATCGCCGGACCTCACCCCGGCCTGTTCCGCGAGGACCGCCAGCAGATCGGGTTCAGCGTCGAGGGTGAAGACGGGTTGGGTGTGGGTCTGTCGATCGAGCGTGAGACCGTCATTGACCGACCGGTCCAGATGAATGGCCAGCTGTGGGAGCCTGGCCACGGAGTCGAGACGCACCAGGTGCTGGGTGCCGTCGCGGGTGATGATGCGACCCGCGATGCCGAGTTCCCGGTCCAGCCACGAGTTCAGCAGCGCACCGCCGTAGATCTCGACGGCGATCTGACCCCACCCGCGGAAGGAGAAGCTGGCCTCGGGTTTGACCTTCAGAGCCGGGGAGTCGGTGTGGGCACCCACGACGCGCAGCCCGGTGGTCTCAGTGATGCGTTCCGGTTGTCGCCAGGCGATCACGGCGCCGTGTCGCACGACGAAGAACCGACCGGCACCCCGCGGGAACCGGCCTTTCTCGTCGACCGGGACGAAACCGGCATCGGCAAGGCGCGATGCCATGCTCGAGGCCGCATGATAGCTCGTCGGGGAGGCCGTCACGAAAGCGGCCAGGTCATCCAGATGGGAAGAAGGAGTCGAGAACACAATTCCCATTCAACACCCCACCCCCGACAAAACCGTCCCCGCATGGGGGTGGGGGCACACGCGGCCGCCCCGCTGAGGACGAACGCTCGCCGCCGCATCCCCGCATGCGCGATGGGGTGCAGCAAAAAATGTCGGTGCCGTCTGCGACCCTTCCCTCATGGACACTTCCTCACTGCTCTTGGCCGTGGTGGCGCTGCTGGTCGGCGTGGCCCTCGGTTTCCTGCTCGCCCGCCAGAGCGCCGCCACCCGCACGGCACGCGCCGAGGCGGAACGCGACGCCGCCGTCCAA
>ERZ773076.286-NODE-286-length-27562-cov-4.517977_pt1 | contig 27562 bp, 34 predicted proteins | sample MGYA00580613_ERZ773076 | MGnify/ENA primary metagenome ERZ773076 (study PRJEB29015, sample SAMEA2738005) | human oral metagenome | biome: human oral; feature: human-associated habitat; material: dental | place: China | collected 2057 ...
GGAAATAAGAGGTGTTATCGACCACTACTGCTCCAGCTTTGACTGCGTAAGGAGCGAATTTTGCTGAGGTAGATCCACCAGCTGAAAAGAGAGCAATATCTACACCTTCAAAAGCCGTCTCAGTCGTCTCTTCAATAGTAATGTCTTGTCCCTTGAACTGGAGAACTTTACCAGCTGAACGAGCAGACGCCAGATAGCGTATTTTATCAATTGGAAGGCTAGACTCTTCCAGCATTTTAATCATTTGAGATCCAACGGCACCAGTGGCACCTACTACAGCAACTGTATATCCCATGCGATAACCTCTCTGAATTTTCAAAAAATTTTGTATTGTTAGTATTATACTATTTTTAGGGAAAAATGCAAATTTTTCTGAAGAATATAAGTGCGATATTTTAGATAAACTGCATTTACACACTGCTCTACGACTCAACTGCCTTCTGCAAAGTTGTTTCATCAAGAGCAATAGCACTCACGACGCCAACCGTCTCAGCATCAATGTCTCTAAGCTCGGCTTCAACGAACGCTCCTCCCTCTCTAAGAGACATAGAAAAATCCCCAATCCGTAGGACTGGGGATAAGGGCACTTTCGTGTGATCAGCAGGTTCACACAACCGATCAAGGTCTGCTCCTGCGTTATGACCTCCCATGCTTCAATTTGCAGAAAATCTGCATATCGACTCATCGCACGAAATATAGTTTACCTTATCTTTTTCCGTTTTGTCAAGGTATTTAATCTAAAAGTATGTGTCTCAATTTTTGAGAAGATAAAAAAATAACAGAAATTTTGAGGACAATGAGAAATTAGTTTACACTTATCTTATCCAGTCCTTGACATTTCTGATTTTTGTTGTTATCATGTTTTAAGACTGAGTATAACAAGTGTCTGTTGTTTTACTCGGCGAGGTAGGTGTTGACGCACCTGCCTCTTTTTTGTTTTATTTGCTATAATTATACAACTAATTTCAAGCGGTGTCAACAGAAAAATGATGACGACATGTCAAATAAACCCTAGAGTTTTCAACCCCAGAGGAACTATACAGGACTGTTTGATTATCTTAGGATAGTAGCACCTTTTTTATGACTTTGACGTCGAGCTTTATGTGACTTTCTTCCCTCTCCAATCTGAAAATTCCGCTTTAGACTGTCCAAATGGTTCATGTATTTTCTTACTTTTCCTCCAGATACCTTATCTAACCCTTTCATTTTTTGGGATGCTCGCCTCCAGTCCCCAAAAAACAGCTCTCTTAGGGTTCCTTCTTCTACAGCTAATATCATATTAGCCATAATCTCAGCCCCCTCTAGGCTCCAGATCATTCCCTGGTTCTTCATTCTGTAAGTAAGGCGCCGATGCTGTGACTCCATCACACCAATTCCTTTCTTTGGGAGATTACGAAGTGAGGCAGGCTTTGTATAACTAAAATTACGCTTCAACCTTCTGGCAAAGTCCTGAAAAGTAGCTGTTTCTTCTTCTTCGTCAATTAGGCTTTCTGTCGTGTCGATGGCCGTTTGAAGAAGGTCAAAGTCATGCTGATAAATAGCCTGTTTCAAGAGTTCTTTTAGCTCTTCTGGCTGCGCTTTATAATTCTTTTCTATCTCTTGCTGCAAATGGTACGGATCCCAGAAATGCTCATGTCTTTGAACTTTAAAAGCGGCCGCAAAATCCTTGAAAACCCTGCCTCCATAACCCGGACCGCCATCAGAGTTAGTAATCAAGGTTGTTCCCTTTCCTGTTTTATATGTCTGATGCACATAATCTAATACCTGCTCTTTGGCTTTGCTGCCAGATAAAGAAAGCACGTTCTTTTTATTTTTTAACTGCCTGCGTTTGGACTGGCCGACCTGCTCGCTTCCTGTATGGATGACATAATGAGAGATATTACTATATTTGGCTTCCTCTCCTTGTTTAGATCGTGTTTTGACCCAGACTCCATCACCCTCAATGTAGAGTCTTTCAGGGCTTTTTTTGTTTTCCTCTGTGGCTTTCGGAAGTGACAAGAGGTCATATTCTTCCTGCTCCTTCTTGAGCGCTGCAGCACGCTTAACAGCTTTCAGGACAGTGTCTTTTGTTAGATTGATACCAGTCATGAACTCTATCAAATCCGCTGTTTTGCGGTAAGTGGTACACGTTGAAATCTGGTTAATTTGATAAATCAGCTCCATGCTGAAACGGCTGTGTTTCTCCAGCCCAAGCCATTCATCCACTGGCACCTTGCAGGTTCCCTTTTTGTACCAGCGGTTTCTTTCAAAGCAAATTTCCCCAAAGATAAAAGCAACTGTACGGGCTGATCTATTTTTCAATTTGTAGCCCCTGGCACGCATAGACGGGGCTACCTGATCGTCATATCGAGTTACAGCCTTCAGGAAGGCTTCTTCATTCTGCTTTCTCAAATCTGCTAAAAATTTTCTTTCATCCAGGACAGTCACACCCATAAGCTAACCCCTTTCTAAAACTTAGGTATTATATTATTGTTTTTTGGTAAAATTTTCAAGTCCATGATAAAAAAAGAGCCTGACCAACAGGCCAGGCATGAGATAGTTGTTAGGGTTACCACCTCACAACCAGTATAACACAAACTTTAGAATAGTTTGGAAACAATCGCATCATATAGCCAGCTTTCAAAGTGGGCTATTTTACGATAAAAGGTGCTGCCAACTCCAAAATATTTTTTATGCCAGCTTTTCAATTTTCTTAGCATTTCCTTTCCTCCTTCAAGTGATAAATAGAGTTTAACATGTACTAAATAATTTGCAGCAGCTCTCTTCTGAAATGTCATTTTTTATCCCGGAAATGACAAAAAAGACCTTTCAAGTAGAAAGGTCAGAAGATATTTTTTGATTATGACTGGAATATTGCTTTATAAGTCAGAGTTAAAAGTCTAAAGGAATTACTTCGTCACGTCCTGCCAGATTATTTCTCATGTAGAGTGAGTAATCATCCAGTCCATATTTTTGAACTGCCTCTTTGTATAAATTCTCGCCCCAATTCATTGGACTCATACCTGATATATAGTCTAGGATAATGACTTTGGAAGATGCTTGAGATTCTTTATTAATTTGACATATACTGTAGTAATCAGTTGAACCAATAAAGAGGAGCTTATTCTCTGGCTCTTGTAGAGCCAGGTCTAAGACAGCTAGTTCTCGTTCGTTTGACTCATCCACAATTTTCCTACTCAAACTCTCGTTATTCGTAACTTCAACAAGTCTTGCATTGCGTTGTGAATTGTTCATATGTTAGTTCTCCTTTAATCATTTATATAATTATATTGTACCATAAATTATCAATGTATTCGTTTTAAAACGAATTATTTATGACTGTTCTGTGTATATATTTATATATAATTTAGCTATAAATGCTATATAAATAGGATATAAAATCGGATATATAACAATTACGATTTAGAACGAAAAATACGTTGCCACCAGTGTTGTTTGTGGGTTAGCAGCAAATTGTTTTTTAAGTCAAGAGACTCTTTTAATAATATATCACTTCTTTCCAGTTGCTCATCTTTGATTTTTAGCTGTTCTTTAAGATAGTCAACCTGATCAGTCAGTATTTTGATAGTAGATTCGCTTTCTATATTATTCTCTATATCAGGTATATCTTCTTCTAGTGCTTTATCTATCATATACTGACTTCTATTTTTACCTGATTTATCAGCTAATGTATCAATTCTATCTAGCAGTTCCTCTTCTATTTTAATATTGACTTGTCTCATTGTTCTATCTTTCCTTATATAGTTATTGAATTTATTTTATATAAGCATTATATCACAGATATAGAGCATTTAACATTGAAATATCTGATTTATCCGATTATATATATCGTATATAATCTAGTCTATAGATCTTGAAATATTATATTTATTTCTATATCGTCTAAAGCTTCTTTCAGGTATTCCTGTAAGCTTGCTCACATCTTTATCAGTATAGCCTTGATTATATAAACTAAAGGCATGCTGCAAGCGTTCGTCGTTTTCTGTATAGAGTGCTTTCCTCCCCTTATACTTGCCTTGAGCTTTGGCAATATCAATCCCCTGACGCTGACGATCTTTGATGCGCTCTCGTTCAGCCTGCGCTTGATACTTATATATTTCTAAAATTAGGCTATTCAGAAGTCGCCTGAGATTGTCGTCCTCAATTCCTCTCAGGGTTGGAAGATTTAGCACCTCCAAAGTTGCTCCCTTTGCTTGTATTGTAGCCATTATCTCTGTCAGCTCCTGATTGTTTCGCCCCAGACGCTCTAGCTCTGTTACGATGACTATATCCCCTTCTCGGATGTACTGTAGGAGAGCCTGCAGCTTTGGACGCTCCTTACTAGCTCCGCTGGCTGCTTCCTGAAAAACCTTCTCGCAATCCTGTAGTTGCTCCAGCTGCCGAGATAAATTCTGGTCAGCTGAGCTGATCCTGGCATAACCAATTTTTGACATTTTCTTACCTCCTTTTGCAGAACTCTATTGGCCGTTTCTTCCGGCCAGTCAAATCAAGTTGCACGTAAAAGGCCAATAGGGCATACTCTATTGGCCTTATGCTTTATTCTAGTTGTTGAGATCCCATATAACGTACCTCAACTTCATAATATTCAAATTCCTCTTTGTATATATAAGGAGCTGTTGCTTTATTTACCGGAATAATCTGAAAATCAGATAATATTTTCATTGTTCTTTTATTTCTATGGAACATGTCATCATAAGACACTACTAAATCGATCCTAATGGAATAGTATTCTCGCCCTGTCTTCAAAAAAAGATAGTTAGGTAAGGAAATAATAATGTCTGCTTTCTCGTTAACTAAAATCTCACCTAAAGACATAGGGACACTTGCGCCAATATATAAATGACTATCTTCGTCCCAATTTACTTCTCTTATTCCTACAGAGTCTAGAGAAACTTCAACTGCTTCTCCTCTTCCCTTATTTTCAAATATCAAATGAAAATCACTAGTATCCTCCATTTGTCTATAAAAAAGTATCTTTTTTTGCGTTTTATATTCATCGTGATTAAATGCATAAAATGGGAACATGATTTTAACTTCTCGTCTACCCATAAAACCAATATATTCAACATCGACTGCACTTAGTTTTAAAATAGGTTTATACTTAATTTCATCATCTTTTCTGGCTTGTTTTGATTGATAATCTAATGTGACAGCTAGACCTATTAACGTTATGACTGCTCCAAGAACTGCACCATAGAAAGACAGCAAATCTCCTGCCGTCCACTCAGCTGCTAACAAACGTATAGAGTCAATTTTAAAGGATAGATTGATCAGTAATGGTATTACAAACAAAATGACAATAGCAATAATAATAATTTTTGGCAAATCTTTCTTTTTCATAACAATACAACCCTTTTCTTTTTTAATCTTCTTTGGTTTCAATTTTACCATATAGTCGTGTATTTGTTTGTCTTTCTTTTGAATAATATTCTAGTTCTTCATATGAGAAAAGTATCCCTCAAAGCTATCAAAAATTTTTTTCAGATATTCCCTGTTCTCTCCGAACTTGGTTATTATCCTTCACCGCTCGGTACTCTTCAAAGCTACCAACAATGTCATCATATTTCTGCTTCAGTCCTGCTTGCTCAACGCTAATCTCGGTGATTTCCTTCTCTAGTTCCTCCGATCGAATGGTCAAAGGGAAGCCCAAGCTTTCCAGAATTTCCTGACCTAGCACCTGGTATTTTGAATTGTCAGACTGCAGATCAGACAAAGCAGCTGCTGCTTTGTTGAGTTTCATCAGTCGTTGGTCAATCTGCTGCAGCGTCTCCTCTGTTTGGTCCAGCTGCTCAATAAAGCGTTCCTCGAGTTCTTCAAATTGTTGGCCACTGGTCACGTCATGAGCAGCCAGGAACTCAAACTCTTTAATCAACTGATCTAGATTAGAGATGTTTCGATTTTTAGTCAGAACAACCTCACCATTATTATAAGCAAGCTGCTTCATAAGGGTATTCCCTTTGATGTAACGGTTATTCTCTGAGTGATCTGGATTAAGAAAATAAAAGAAATCATTTCTTCGGACAAAGAGTTCAAAACGTCCATCTTCCAGCTGATCTACTTGCCGATGTGGGACCTTAATCAAACCATGATTACGGATCCCAAAGTCTATCTCAAGGTAGATGCCGTCAGCTGTAACTTCTTGAACTTGCCAAGGTTCAATCTTGAGACGTTGTTCAAAATCTTCTGCCTTCTCTTGCTGCAGTTTATCATACTCTGGCTTAATGTCCTCTAGGGAGTAGGTCGCCTTGTTTTGGCTGACTCGCTTCTCAATCGTGGCCAAAGTGTAAGCACCTTTTTTAGATAACGTACTATCACGAGTATTGCGTTGCTGCTCACTGTCCAGCAACCGATAAGTGGCATGCTTGCCAGAAAAATTGACCGCTAAATTAAGCGCCTCTGTCTTTTTCAAAAAGTCCTCAATGGATGTTGAGTGCTTAATCAAGAAATTCAAACGGGACTTAATCTCAAGTTTAAATACATTCTTTTTCTGATAGGCTGCGTACTTCGTATGAGAAAATCTTGGAGCGCTCCGATCAATAATTTTAGCTCCAGCCAGCTCCGCATAACGGTCTGAAATTTTCTCCAGGCTCCGCTTAGTTCCCTTTTGCCAACGGAATTTTTTCAAGGTGCTATTATCCGTTGTATTAAAAATGATATGGTTGTGAATGTGATTTTTGTCTACATGAGTTGCAATCACAAACTCATGTTTTCCCTTCGTCAGTTCTAAAACAGTCTTGCGCCCTATCTCATGAATTTCCTCTGCTGTTAGATTGTCCGACGGATCAAAAGATTGGATCAGATGATGAGCTAGCACTCCTTTTTCTGTCACCAAGTCAGAGGTTTCTTTTCGTCCAAAACGAGTATCAGCCAGCTTCTTAGTCAGAATGAATTCCTCCGCAGCTTTTCGCTCCTGGCCAATCAAATGACCAGAGACTAACTGTGTCTGCAACTTCCCATCTTTGAAAATAACTGGAAAAGATTGGTTGCTGTTAGTGACCAGTTCTACTGTCTTAGCTTCATCCAAAATATATTTAACAGCCCTCTTTAAGTTACCAGTGTTTTTGATCTGAATAGCTTTTGTAACAACCATCTATTCTCCTTTCTCTGCTTCTTCAATCTTCCCCTCAATCAGCTCCTCAATCTCCTGCAGCTTCTCCAAAACAGCAGCCAATTCCTCTCTGCTGGCTTCTTCGTTCGTGTTCACCTGCCGAGCAATTTGGTTGATGTTGACCCCGACTCGGTTGATTTCCTGGCGCAGTTTGGACAGTTCCTCAAAGTTGATAACTTGAACTCGGCCAGTGAGCAGCATGTAGCGGGCAAATGTCGAAAAGTTTCGGATACCAGCTTCCCCCATTTTACGACGGATGGCCTGATTTTCGCTTTCGTTTATCCAAAATAGCTTTTGTATTGGTCGTTCTCTATGTCCTTGTTCTTTCATACCTAATTTTGTTCCTCTCTGCTTGATTGCAACCTGTCATCTTGATATACTTTGCTCTGGCAAGCATAGCATTTGTATATACAAATGCGAAATTTAAAAGAATAGGCTCTCTTCTCTTTGGGTTTTCCCTGCCCAAATAAGAGAACCTATCTTTCAAAACTTTGGGGAAATCCCCAAGCCCCTGGTGAGGTGCTGCGCACCTTAACAAGCGGACCATTTTTCAAATGGCCTCGCCTATTTTGAATACCTACCTAGCGGTAGTTATCCTTCAACTGCTCATATTCTGTGTCGTTAATAGACTGCAGATAGGCGATTGTTTCTGTTGTATCTTCTGTAAGCTCCAGTTCCAACTCTTCCTGTTCTTTCAGGTCCTTTTGGAGTTCGTGTATAGCTGCCTTTCGGGAGAGTTTGAAAAACTCTTCATCTGCTTTCAGCACACCATCTGGTGCGAATGTTGTAAAATAGGTGGTTAAAGTTTCATCAACTATTTCTTTCATCTTGGTTATCCTTTCGTTTACGATTAAGTGAGCTGAGCAGTTCTTTTACTTGCTCGCTTGGTTGTCCTTCTCCTCGTCCCCTTTCTGGGGATGAGATTTTTTTTCGGGTTCTGATGCCGCCTTTTCTGCCATCTTCTGATGACATTTTTCGTTAAACTCTACTAGTTTTTGGGAAAGTGGATCCTTGGACACTTCCTTGTTTTGATATTTTTCAAATGCTATATCCAGCCGCTGAATGAGGTCTGCAGCTTCCTTTTGGACGATGTATAGCTGAGCTTCAAGATCGGCCAGACTATCCGGCTCCTTACTCCAATTAGCAAGGTAGCCAAAGCTGTAAGAACTAGTGTCTAGACCGTAATGATTGGCGACAACATAGGCTACAGACTCAGCCTGCAGCTCCTTATTAGTTCGTGTTAGCTTCTGCCCTTCAAGTGCTTTAGGATTGTGTAAGTCTGCATGCGCCATCTCGTGAAAGATGGTGCTCAACGTCTCCCGCTCACTCATGCCAGCCCGAATGACAATCTTATTCTCCGTTGGTGAATAATAGCCATGTGCTTCCATTGGCTCCTTAGAAATTTCTAAACGAACACCTTTAGCAGCTGCAGTTTCTTTAGCTGCACGATAGAGGTTAGCGTAGTCTTGGTGAGTTCCCTCCAGTTCATAAACTGGCTGAGGAAGTTCCTTCCCATCTGTTTGACTGACATCAAAGACCGGAACCAAACGGAAGCGTGTATCCTTTACTTCTTGACCCTTTTTATCCAAAACAGGCTGACCTTTTTCGTCCTTTCGAGTCACTTGATACGGCGCCCAAATCTTGAGCGCCTTTTGCCCTTTTAGGACATGCCTTCCTAATTTTTGCCATGCCTTAAAGGAAGCAACTGCAGACGCATCTTTCTTTTGAGCCACGATTAAGAACAAATTATTTAGAGAGTAGTTGTTAAGTTTGCTCATGGTGTTTAGGAATATTTTATAAGTATCAGAGTTAAAATAATCTTTGACACCTTCCTTCAGGTGAGCCGATAAACCTTTCAAATCTCTGTCTTGAATTAATTGGCCAATAGTGGGCTTCCTCTCCGGATGTAAATAGAGTCCTTTCTCTTCCGCTTTTTTGAGCAAGTCTTCTGTTTTTAAATTAGAAAAAAATTGGTTATCAAATCCATAATCCAAGTCATGGTTTGGATCTAGATAACGCTCAATAAAGTCATAAACTTGGCTAGTGTTTACTCCCAGTTCCTCATCTGTTTGTAACTGAAATACTGTCCACGCATCATTTTCTTTTACCAGCTCAAGTACCTTATTAAAATCTTCCTGATCAATGGATTGCAAGAAATCCTCTTCCTCTTTAGCTTGTATCCGATCAATATTTTTTTCTGACTGACGGTACTCCTCAATTGGGGTATCTGGATTATACCCGAATTTATTTTGGAGAAAATCTTTATCAATCCGGTTAATCGTAAATCCTAATTCAATTTCATCAAATTCTCGGCCATCATCAGAAATAAGTCGAGACATAAGAATATCTACCTGCTTATCTGGAGACAAAGGATACAGTTCTGCATAATGATTAGCAAATAGATAACCATCCAAAAAGTAACCTAAATCTTCTTGTCCGCTATTTAAGAAAATGTAGTCTGTTTGAACATCCGAAATTCTTGTTTTAAAAAATTCACGGATATGTTCCTTTTGTTCGTCTGAAAATATTTCTGCCATCGTCTTTTCCTCCATTCTCGCTTCTTGTTTTGTGCTCTCTTTAGCTTCTGAGAGCTGCGGGTATGTCTTTGATTGATTGGTCGCAAATTCCTCTATCTCGTCCCGAGAGAGCGTTTCAGAGGTACTGAAAGCGACCACATCACCTGCAGTCAACTGGGCGACTTTTGCTGTAGCCAACTCTTTTGAAAAGTAACCTTGATAGGCTGCAGCTTTTTTCTTTTTATCGTAGCTGTAGATATGAACTAGCTCTGCTTGCCCCTGGAGTGGTTCTTTCAAAAAGCTGTTCCAATCAGCTTTTTCAACCCCTTTTTCAGCAATAGGCGGAATATCTAGCTTAAAAGGGATTCCCTTTTCCTGCAGCTTGCTGATAAAATTCCACCCTGCAGAGTCATTATCTACGGCCAAAGTGATAAAATCCTCATTACTCTGAAAGAACGTGGAAGTTTTAGCTGTAGCTTCAAGTACTCTAGCTGTTCGCTCCCCTGGCTCATAAGTCTTGCCCTGCAGCTCACTGACTAGCTCTGCAAAGCGAAAACTCATAAGACCTTCCTTGAGTCCATCCATGGCCACTAAACGGACGTCTTGAAGCTGAGGATGGAGCTGATAATAGCTCATAGCATCGATGGGAGACTCTGCAAATATAAGTCGCTTAGGTTGGCCAACATCTGCGTAAAAACCAGTAAGGCCATCAGAATTTTTCAATATCCTCTTTAGATAGCCCCTATCAGGGTATTTCTCCCGATTTTCGACAATTCCCTGCAGGCTGGCTCCCATCACCTTTCCCTGGCTATTTTTAAATTTAAAAACAATAGCTGGCTCAGAGTAATTGTTCATTTTATGAGATATTTCAGCTATACTCCCTTGCTGGAAGAAAAAAGTAATTGTATCCTCAGATAGTTTCCGCTCCCTTCTCAGATAGTCTTTGGTCCAGCTGGGGTTGGTATGCTCATAGCGTTCATATCTGTATTCAAAGGCCAGTTTAGGCGCTGGTGCAGCTGCCATATCCACTTCTGGGAACTCTCCTACCTCCAGGAAGTGCTTGGCCGTTTTGAAGGATGGTCGAGTTCCTGTCTGCTCCTCTCGGATCGTTTGGACTAACTCTAGGGCATCTCCTCCCCTTAAATCACGAGAAAACCAAGAAAAACGATTACGACGTGGGCTAATAACGAGACTTTCATGTTCAGTCCAGGCATAGCGATCACTGCCTTGCTGTTTCAACTCCATTCCTAAAGCCTCGGCGACATCTAATATAGATATCTTTTTCAATTCTTCTACTCGTGCCATTCTCTTGCTCCTTTCTATTTCAGGAAGAAATCTGCTGGATCAGCCCGGATTAATTCAAATTCTTCCTGAGTGGCTTCCAGCGGTCGAACGATTGGGACTTTTGCTGTTTGTTCTGCTGCCTCATAACAAAATAGATAAGGCTGCAGTTCTTGGAATTCTTGGTAAGTCAATTCCTGAATGGATTTCATAACTACCTGCAGCAAAAACTCTTCCTGAGATTGATCTGCAGTTCCTTCTTTTGTAGCAGATACCGCAGCTCTCAATAATACCACTCCAGGAATTTGCTCCTCGATGCCCTCAAAAAAACCAACTCCATAAGTTGGTTTTTGAGGTTGTTTGTTGCTCTTAAACATAAAATCGTACATATCATTTCCTTTCTATGCGCTCAAGTCCCAAGGCAGAGCGATTTCTTCCAGTTCTTCCATGCTGATCTCAACCTGGTTGCTTAGCTCGACGTTTTCTAGCCACTCATCTATATCCGACATATAGCGTCTGTATGTAAACCAGTTAGGACTGAATGGCCCATCTGCATGATTTTCATATTGTGGATGTGTCTCTAAGCGGTATTTCTTATCTTTGAACACATTCTGACGATTGAGATAGAGCAAAGCTTCATCAATGGCCACTGTGGCCACTTCATGATAATTGAGCAGCTCCCGCTTGAGGCTATCTGTGGACTCACTCGAAGAGCCATGCTGGCCATAACTTTTAGAAGTCTTGGTCTGCTGAATGGTCTGCGGTCCTGTTCGGTCTGCCATACTTTTCAGTGTGTCTGGGTCATTAGAACCCAAATAAAGAACTGCCCCGCAGTTGTTCAAAATGGTGGTAGTATTCTTATCTCCGTACAGTTGCTGAAGCTGACTCATAGATTGGATCATCAGCTTGATTGAAATTTCCCGGCTCCGGACAACAGCAATTTCTTCAGGAAGATAAGGGATTTGCCCAATCTGACCAGTTTCATCTGCATAAATCTGCAAATGCAGCAAAGCCTCAATCATTGCTGTTGGATGCGTTCCTTGGATGATAGAGTCTGCAGTCTTGTTAGATACTTCAAAAATGGTATGGAAAAACAGGGCTGACAGGAATTGATAAGACTTATCCGTTTCGGGCATATGAATAAAGACAGCTGTTTTCTCCAGCTGCCATTTTTCAATTTCCATTGTATCCCGCTGCACCATCTTTCTCACATCATCATGGTCAAAAACAGAAAACCGGCTGGAGATAATAGCTAGGACAGACATCAAAGTCTGACCGCCAAAGTTCTTCATAAAGAGCTGGAACTGCTTATTAGCATAGTTACCTGGCAACTCCTCTTCAAGCTGCTTAAACATTTCCTCAACCGGACTTTCAATCTCCGGATCAGTCCGTTTCAGGAAGCGTAATAAATCGGCTACTTGAGCCAGGTTTGGCTCATACTTGCCTAGAACTTTTCCATCAAAGTATAGATACCCAATCAAAGCTCTGGTCAGAAAGGCCTCTGCCTGAGCCCAGAAGTCCTCCCCTTTATTATCTGAGCGCTTAGTAGCTGTGATAATGGCTTCTGAAACCTTATCAATATCTGTTTCCTTCTGCATATAGTGAAAGACATTGAAACCATCCGAATTGGCCAGTTGGATCAAGTCCAAGATTTTAATTCTATAACCAGCCTTTTTCAAAATAGTGCCAACTTCATGTATGATAAGCCCTTTAGTATCTGTGATAACATAGCTAGAGTTTAGCTGCATAATATTAGGTTTCACGAAAGACCGAGTTTTCCAGTCACCAGTTCCCCCGATAACCAGGACATTCTTGTTGATATGCTTGTTGTAGGGCAAGCGTTGATTAAAGAGGCCCATCTGAGCTCGCTGTGTAAAAATTATGTTTTTCTCTGGATCCTGATCCTGAAAGCTGGCCAACTCCTCTACGGTTGCAAAACGAGCTGTTCCGTGTTCTTCTCCTGTTCGGTAAATCCCCCGATCTTGACGTCGGGCAAAAAAGAAAAGAACAGCCATGATACCGACAAGGCCCGCCATCAATGAGAAAGAGGTAAACTGGACATCGATAGGAAATTTCTCGTTCCAATGTTCCCCCATCCATTCCAGCCTGGCCAGACCAAAATCGTCATTAATGGCTGTGTCTGGAGACATTTCAAAAAGTTTGGCCAACCAATGAAGACAATAAAATAGAATCCCTGCAGTGATAATATAAGGCAATGGTTTTCGTTCTGTCATTTGGTGACCTCCTTAGGGCTTGTCTTGGTAATCTTTGGAGCCTTCTCTGCAACTGCTTGGATTTTCACTTGCTCTTGGACCTTGAAATGAGTGATTTTTTCCTCAAGGTTCATGTTTTTAGGACTCTTCAGCAATTCCTGATTAAGCTTCTTGGTATCCTGAGGACTGGTCAGATCGGTCAGGAACTGTTCGTAGGCTTTTTTGACTAGTTCCTTATTCTTGACCTCAAAGGCCAGCATGACCCGGTTATCCTTTAGGGCCTGAGTGGCAAAACCGATTTTATACTCTTCCAGATAAGCCTTGAGCTTATCCAAGTTGACCTCATTGCTCAAGAAGGTTTTCACTTCCTTGGCACTATCGCTGGCCATGAACTGGTTCCATCGGGTTTCCGCACCGTATCGTTGCCGTTTCATGTACTTCTGACCCTGGTCAGTCATGTACTCAACCATATAAGCCAGCATCTTCAGCAGCATCTCTCCAGTCAACTTAGAGACATCCTTAACTTGAAAAATCGTCCTCTCTTGTTCCATCTAACTCTCCTTTCTGTTCTTCAAGATTGGGTTTATAAGGCCCATAAAATGTATCTACAATGCCAGCTGTCCGAAGCGCCGACTGCATAGCCGACCGAGCCAACTCAGACGCTGCAATACCTCTCACCTTTAGCTCCCACAGCTCATCTTCTTTTTCCTTGATCAGATTGTCCATCCATTCATTATCCTGAAGAAGCTCATCTTTTCTTTGCTTGAGTTTTTCTAAGTTCATTTGTTTATCCTTTCCATCAAAAAAACAGCCCTGTTTTCAGAACTGTTTAATTATTTTTACTGTATATTGAAAAGCCGCTTCCAAAAAGGACGGTTTTTTAAAGAGCTTGTCTCTTCTTGGGCAGCCTTTATTTCTCTCAGTAACTGTGCATTTTGAGACTCCAAGTGACTGACTTTGGCTGTTAGCTGTTGATTTTCTCTCTCAGCTTTTTTGTAGTATTCTTCTTTTTCGCAGAAGTAGCGTAAGCGGGCTTCAGCTTTCCCAATAGCTTCTTTAAGCTGATTGACCTTCTCACTTTTTTGATGGAAACAATCTTCCAACTGCTTAATTTCTGCCTCCAGTTCCTGGCATTGCTCTTCATAAGATTTCAAGGTTTGATACTTCCTTTCGTTATCTGGTGTTATCGCATGCTCTTTCTTAAAATGGCCTAGGAGTTTATAGTTCCTATCTTGATAAGTTTTTCTAATCTCTTCAGCAATGTCAGCTAATTTTGCGGGATTTTCAAACTCGTCAGGAAGATTTTCTTGGATCCTCTTTGGAAAAAAGGCCTTAGCTTCAAAGAGAGGAATCCCTTCTCTAGCCAGTTCTGCTCGCTTCAACCGACTTGGTTTGCTAGAAACATAAAATTCAATCGCTAAATACCCATTAAACTTATAATAGGCTGAATAAGGGTAGGTTTCCCCTAATTTCATATAAAACTTTAAAATCGAATAGCCTCCATCAGGAAAAGTTACCCTTTGGAGCTTAGCAATCCGTTTCGGAAAAATCATAATCGAGTTCTCATCTTCCTGAATTTGAAACTTTTGAATTCTTTCAAAAGCAGAAAGAAAAGCAATCAATTCCGGAGTATAGGTAAAACTCCCCGGCTGACCCTTTAACGGACTAGTTTCGCCGTCAAAATACCGAAAGAAAGCTTGGCCTCGCTTGTTAGTCTTAGGATTTGTTCGACCACGGGAAGGACTCACTTTTAGCTCCGTTTCCAAGTCGTAGAAAACACCATTATCTTTATCCGTTGGATAGTCCCGTGGATTATCATCTGCAAGTTTTAAGGCTTCAAATGCATTAACAACTCTCTCACGCTCGCCTTCTTGCTTAACAACAGCATAAAATTTTGAAACTGCCATAAACTGCCTCCGTCATTGTTCTCCTCCATTCTAACATATTTTACTATTATTTGTATAGATCAGCATCCTCTCAGACACTGCCGTTTTTCTTCTGTTTCTTGTGAAGAACAAGACCAACCAAGCCCAGAGCTGCCGCTCCCAGGAAGCTCAGAAACGAGCTATCAGCTGTTCCGGTATCTGGCAGGCGATCCAGAGTTTGCCCGCTCTCCTTTTGTTCAGTTGTTTTCTCTACCGTTTTTGAGGACTGAGTTTGGCTTTTTGGAGTGACAACTACTTCCTCTGCAGACTTTTCAGAAGAAGCTGGAACATCGATGATTGGCTGCTCCCCTGTAGCCTCTGTAGAGGTGCTAGAGCGAACAATAGGAGTCACTGGAGCACTAGGATTAGTTGCTGCAGGAGTTTGGCTGGTTTGACTTGATTGACTTGATTGCTCTACTTCTTTAGGCTGACTTGGTTCTGTCGGGGGTTCTGGAGTCTTTGGCTGCGTTGGCTGATCAGGAAGTGGACGAACCGGATCCGTCGGTTGGCTGGGCTGGACTGGTTTTGTCTCTTCTGTTTCCCCTGGAGTTACTGGATCAGCTGGAGCTGGCTCCACTGGATTAGTAGTTGCAGGTACGGTTGGAATAACTGGCTGACTTGGTTCAGTTGGAGATACAATACCTGGCTGCTCTCCAGCTGGAGCGATAATTTCATCTGCTAAAACAGCCTGATTTAAAGTTAATGAAGTGAGTAATAAAGTTGAGTAAATAGTTGTTTTTTTCATAATTGATTTTCCTTTTCTATTGTTGATAGTTAGATACCGTGTCTCTATCCTGGATAGAGACTTTCAGTCGGCTGGCTAGTAACGAGCCAACCAAAGCGACTGTCTTTGTCCGCCACAACATCAAATGTCAAGCGGACTAGACGGACGCTGTTTTCTTGATTGACATAGAGAACATAGGTCACCTTGTAGCCCTTGCCTTTAGGTTTGATGGCCTCAAAGACAGTAGACTGAAGCTGACCATCTTTGACCTCAATTTTCTTCTGCATATCTGCATTGAGGTATTGCTGGACCTGCTCCTTATTATTGGCAAAGAGAGTGGCCACAAAATAACGGCCAAAGACATCTACCTTTGACGTTGCGTTCTGCAGATCGGAGAGAGTGTCGATCTCTTTCTTTAGGTCTGCAATCTGATTTTTCATCTGCTTGTTTTGGCCGCCTAGAACAGTTGTATAGCCACCTAAAAGAAGAACTAGGAGAAATATCGGCGCTAAGACTTTAAGAGTGCTGAGAGGGCTTCTAGGAGCTTCTGAAGCAGCCTTTGAGGTAGCTTTCCGCTCTACATCTGACTGAGAAGCGGATTTTTCCAGTTTAAGGAAAGAAGGAAACTTCTTTTTTTGAGCTGTCTGAACAAAGCCAAATTCCTGCAGCAATTCTTCTACTGTTTCTACAAATGGCAAGCTAACCCGCTTCTTCTGCAGGATTTCCCCTGCTTCCGTTACCTGCATCAAGGTCAGATCCGTTTCCTGTTCCAAACTCTTGACTTTTGCATTTTCCTGCTCAAGAAAGCCCAACAGCTGATCTCTGCTAGGAAATTGCTGCTGGCTCCCTCCAGCTACATTCTGAGCTAAAAACATCAGCTCTCACCACCTTCCTCTGGCTTCCCACTGTCATCCAGTAGGAGGCCTTTCAAATCGTCCAGAGAAGTATTGGACTGACTGAGAAGGGAAGTCACGTACTCTGCCTTGGCCTGAGTAATAGCCTGCTCTATATCTTTTTCTTTCTTCTTGAGCTCGATCTGCTGTTTCTGTACCTTAACTTTCTCTTGCTCCAGGCGCTGGAGTTTCTTCTCCAGTTCCTGAATAGATTTCTTTTTCACCATGTTATGTATGTTCCTTTCTATTCTTGGCTGCTGCTTGACTCGGTCGCTTCTTCTGAGGAGCTAGAGGAGCTTTCTGAGTCCTCTTTCAAAGCTCCATAATCTGGATAGCTGCTAGTTGTTCCTGTATTCGACGTGAGAAGCAACTGCTCCTTGCTGTTGAGCAAGAGCTTGCCATCTTGTTTACTGTAGGTTAGTTTAAGTGTCGTTTCGTTAGCTACATTGGTTTGAGCTTTATCATAATTATTTTTCTTAGATAAGAGCGTATTGCTGTACCTTACCTGAACAATAGCTGTCAGATTTTCCTGATCAATATAGATCTGAGCGCTTTGGAAGACATAGTCCACAACATAACCCTTGTAGGCTTGATTGACGGCCTTGTCTTCCTGATTGACTTCAGACGTATAGAGCCCTTTCGTCATAAAAGGACGATAACGTTCTCGGTTTTCCTCTAGATCCTTTTTGGTAAAGTAAGCTACTAAAAATTCCTTGACTTGCTTCTGGCTCAATTCTGCCTTTTGATTTGTTTTTATCTGTTCCTGTTGGTTGGTCGTCGCTTTAGTTTTATTAGAACTGCTGCTCGCCTTTCCAAACCCGCCAATACCATAGCCGATTAAAAAGATAATCACTGCCAGACCAAGCAGGAGAAGATTTTTCATTTTTCCGACCTCAATCTTATCAATCATCTTATTTCCTTTCTCTCTCTTATTTTGTCGCAAAGGTATAGTAGGAAGCATTTTGCAAGACTCGGTAATGCACCCTATCCTGAATACCTAAATAATTACATTCTGAAACTAAGAATGTGCCATCAGGGTTTACAGCTTCTACAAAGGCTACATGTCCATAAATGGCATAAGTTCCATCGAAGCCGCCAAGTGTTGAAACAACTGCCCCAACGCTTGGAGTTGAACTTGTTTTCCAGCCTTTAGCAGCCAAAGATAGCACCCAGTTTTGTCCATTTCCTAGATACCCATAGCCGCCTGAAGTATCCGTCAGAATTCCTGTTTCAACTAGTCTGTTATAGACATACCAAGTACATTGACCTACCGGATACCCACTACCTGGCTGCGTAGTCATAGCTGCTGTAGAAGGTCTTCCATACTGCAGCTTTCCTTCGTATTCAGCAGGTAAATTAACACTGTTGGCTAGTGTTCCGCTTCCGCCTCCAGTTGTCTGACGTTTGAAGTAACCTAGCATCTGCTGGGCCGCATGCTGCCGCTCGGCCAGCTTATCCCCTGCATTACCTTCCCAGTTATTAAGAAAGCGCTTGGTCAGCGTTTCAACATCTTCATTGCTGGTCAGGATTTGCCGGGCAATTTCTCTGTAATAAGGAGCATCCCCATCCAGGATGAAATCAATCTGCAGCTGCAGATCGTACCACTTCTTGCCCCGCTCCTTAGCAAAGGCCAAAAGCAAACTATGACGAGTACTGCCATCTTTCGTATCTGTCCACATACCAAGACCCAAACCTCGACGTAGGATATTGTCATAGCCGCCACCATAAATGGTTGGCCCGTTCATTGAGAGCCATGCTTCTTCATCCCAGGAACTCTCAGTTGCACCGACCGGCTGGGCTAGATAATCTCCTTCAGCTCGTTTAGCGGTCATATTGCTCTCTACTCCAAAATTACCAAACATGGCTGCTATACCGTTATCGGTCGCTTTAGGTTCTTTTTTCTTGATATAATCATACGTTTGTTTGCTTCGAGTAGCCAAGTCTCCTGAAAGTTCTAAATCAGAGATAACCGACGTGGTTTGATTGTATTTGACTTTTTCAAAGTAAAAGCCAGGATTGACCCAGACCCATTCATCCTTTTTATCTTTATCATCGTACTGACGATATTTGCGATAATAGAACTCCTGACCACCCTGACCGGATACAGTTCCCAATTCCTGACCAGCCGAGACCTGTTCGCCATCCTGAACTCGAATACCATCTACTTTTTTATAAGTCAGTTCTCTGTTAGAGCTAGTAATCAGCACATCACTACCCTTTATTTTAATTTTGCCTCCAAAGGCCGCCCTCAAACTTTGCCCCTGGCTAACCTGGATAACTGTTCCGTTATACATCTTATCTTTAGGATCATATCCAAAGCGTCGAGTAATGAGGAGCGGGCTATCATGTCCGGCATCTGAAGAACTATAGAAAGGGTTCTCTAATTCCTGATAAGCCATATAGCGACCCAACTCGTCCGATTGCTTCAGGAGTTCTTCATACTCTTTCAAAGCCTTCTTCCCGAGGTAGTAAGTAGAAGCTTGCTCATTGGTATATAAATCTTTCATACTCTCCAGCTTCTGGGGATCATCATTCAATCCATGCCAAATTTGACGCAGCAAATCTTTGTAGGTGCGTTGTTCGCTTGTATCTTTCCGAGTGGCCGATGGATTAGTCCTGTTTTTCAAGCTATTACTGCCGTCATCATAAATATCTGACAGCTTATAGTTCTTATAACGGTAATTCATGTAAAAGACCACATCATCAATATTGGACCAGTAGTCCACTTTGTCGTTAGAAGCGTTCCGATCCAATTCTGTCAGATAAATCCATGATTGATTTAATTCCCACTCATCTTGCTGGACTGGGCTTGGGTTTCCCAAAAAGATAGCGAAAAAGAGGATAAGAAAAAAGCCTACGATATAGGCTTTGATTGACAATGGATTTTTCAAAATCACCTGCAGGGGCTTGGTCAGGAAATTCAGAACCTTGCTAGTACCCCTTGCAGCCTTAACGGCCTTAGAGTGCTTGAGCCGCTGCCGAAAAGCCCGGAGCCTTTTTGCTGCTTTGACTTCCCAGCGTTCCCCGGTAACTGTTCGAGTAAATCCTCTACCCCGCAACAGATTGTAGCCTCGATTTACGAGACCATAAGAACCTTTCACTAGCCCCTTTGAAACAGTCTTGCTTGCCTTGGCTATCCGCTTACTTTGCTGGATACTTGCATGGAAACCTCGGATTTTTTGACGAGCATCTGCGATATCTTCTAAGGTATCATTCCCCTGCCAGGCCGCCTCACCCATCCTACCGATGACTCGATGTCCACCTCGGGCTAGTTTTTCCTTTTTCGTGCCACCTACTCGGTTATAAGCCGCTCTTTGAGCCTGCTTATCCACCTTTAAATTGTGTTTAGCTTGATGAAGTTTTTCTCTACTCTCAGCTGTGCTTTGCTTAGCTTTGACCGTCGCTTTATGCTCAGTCTTAGCCTCTTTCAGGCTCTGTTTACTGTCCTGAACAGCGCTCTTGGCTTGTTTCAAACCCTGGCGCTTACTCAGTTCATTATGCTCAAAAATCTTCTGGCTGGCTTCTCGTTTGATTTTCCCCCTTTCTGACCAGGGTTCTTTTTCTGCCATTCTCTAGCTCCTTTCTAATTTATGCCACTACTGCATCTGTCTGTGTCAGTTCATAAAGCTTAGTATCTTTAGGTATCTTGTTCTCAAACGGGACAACAGTTTCTCCAGCTAAAATCAAGCCACTACCTTTTTCTTTTGGTCTCTTGATATAACGTAACATTGCATCAGGAATATCTACCACGTCTCGCAGAGCCTCGATGTCCTGTTCTCTCATCTTAAGTAAGATAAAAAACTCTGTATTGGACATGAGATTTCTTCCTTCCTCCCAGGCTAGGATAGTTCCTGGGTTTTGGGTAATGCCAGTTGGAATAGCACCGTACTTCCGGATCCGTGCCCATAGCTCAGCAAAGAAAGCAGCATCCGTCTGGTTTCGGAAGGTTAGATGCAATTCATCCCAATAGAGGCGAATGGTTTCTTTGCCTTGGTACTTGATCACCTGTTGCCAGATGAAATCTTGCAGCACCAAGAGGGCAAAGGGTTTGAGCTTCTTATCCAACCCCTTGAGATTGAATACCACCAGCCGATTATTCAGATTGACATTGGTCTGATGGGCAAAGAGGTTAAAGCTGCCTTTAGCATAGGGGCGGGACCGTCTGGCCAGCTTCTGAGCTTCTGCTTCCGGCCGCTCCAGAAGAACATCGTGCCAATCCGCCAGCGTTGGCTTACTGTAACGTTGATAGGCTTCTCTTGTGACTTCATCAATAATATCAAAGTGATCATCTGAAACCTCTTGGAGAATAGACTCAAAGAGAGCCATAAGAAGATTGGCCTTATCGGCTACACTGTCAATCTCCTCATCATTTTCATCATATAGAACCTGGTCTGTATCAGTCAGATCCATCAGATTGATCTGGCTGCTGGATTTAAGAGACAGATTGATAACCTGGCCGTCCAAGGCCTCCGCGATGTCACTGTATTCATCTTCGGGATCGACAATAATAAAGCGATCCTTAAGATACTTTAAATAGGCTGGAATGACTTCAGTTGTTTTAGTTGTCATCCCTTTCCCTGACCCCGTCGTTCCGATAATCAATCCATTCGCAGCGTTGAGGTCTCTCTGACGGTCCAAAGTAATCAAATTTTTTGACAACTGGTTTTGCCCATAATAAAGAGCTCTTTGACTGTCAGACTGCAGATCCACATTAGTAAACGGAACCTGCGTCACTACGTTGGATGTCGTAAAAGGGCGCATAAACTCCTTTTTTACTTCCAGGAAGGGCTTACCAATCGGTAGAATAGTATTTAGCCCATTCTCCTGATGGTAATAGGTTTCTTGTAGATCTACTCCCAGCTTGCGGCCAGCTGCCTGTACTTTTTTTGTACTCTGCTGCAGCTCTTCCAAACTGTCCGACACAAAGTAGACTGTGATGACTCCGTTGAAAATTTTCTGATCTTCATTCACTTTATCTTTCCACTTCTGAGTCGTCTCACTAACTTCTACAGCCTTACCTGATGTCGCCAACTCTGGATCAATCCCTGCCTGAAAGCCTTGTTTTTGATTGCGAACCATTTCTACCTTAGCAGCTGCCTGTTCATTAGAAAGTTCTTTCCCAACCTGTCCTAGCTCACGAGGCGCAGCATGGATAGAGACCGCCAGCTCCAGACCAATATCACAAAAACTCTTGATAAGCTTATCAGATAAGAAGCTTGGATAGTCTCGCACATAGAGGACCTTAGCAAATTGTTCATCAATCTTCATGAAATTCTCTTCAAATTCAATTCGATTAGGAACAATAAAGTTTTTAGCAGCCAAACCAGACAAGGCAATATCTTTGTAGGTGTAAGCAAAATAAGGCTGGTGCCTTAGTAGGAAATTAAAGATCCCTAGACGCTCTACTCCTGATAGTTTCTCCAGGCTAATATTCATCGCTTGTAATTCATTCTCTACTAAGGTTCCCATCTCCTGAAGTTGAGTATCTGCCAGGTTCTTCTCGTAGGCCTCTGTAGCCAAGGTGATATACTTTTCTACCTTGAAATTTTTGGCATCCAGAGAGAAACGATCCTGAATAATATCATTGTATTCCTCTCGGTAGATATCGTTTCGGTCTCCTGCTGGCTCATAGAGAACCTTGCGAACTGTCTGATTGTCCACCCGTCGATTAATCACCAGGAGCTGAAAATTATCTCCAGCATCCAGAGAGTTCAGCGCCTCTCCATAACTGTCAATAATATCCAACTTATCCTCTGTGCTAGCCGTCGTATAGGCAACATCCCCTAGCCGGAAAGTCCGACTCCACCAGTTTTCTGCAATGTGCATGATTCCAGTCTCAAACTGACTGGTAAAGTAAATGCTATTCTGTGTTGAGGGCTTCCTCTTAAATTCCTTCTGCAGGCGCAACTGACGACTTCGTTCAGCAGCCGTCTGTGTCGTCTGCTTCTTGAACGGAAGCTGATTGAGTAAACTCATAGTGTTTTGTCTCCTCTCCTCCATACTCGGTCATGTAAGACCGTTTCTGATTGGTCACCATAAAGAGCAAACGTTCTTTCAGAATTTGGTCTTTTTTAGTGCCATATAAAAAACTAGGAACAATAATAATCCCTGTAATCAAATAATTAAATATTTCTGGGAAACCCAACCAATTCAAGAGAACTCCCAGGCTGACACCCAAGATAATTCCAATTGTCATGACCAACTCCCTCAAAGTTCGATTTAGGAAGACTGGGCGCTCATAGTCCCCGAATTCCTTGATAAAATCACTACCTAATTTTTCCAAATAAGGCCTCGCTTTCTGATTTGTGCACAATAAAAACACCTTACAACTGCAAAGTGTTCTTGATCTATTCTAGTCAATTTTTCCTTGGTATTGCCAAATGGTTCCAATCAGAGATAGAACCCCTGCAATCGCTACAATAATAGTCGTAATGGCATCATTCATAGAGGTTGGCGGAATTTGAAAAGGACCTGTACTGTGTTGTTGGAGTACAACTACACGGTATATAAAATCCAAAAAATAGCATAGAAGCCATAGACCCAGACCCATGAAAAACCAATTTTTCAGGAAGGAAAAGATGAAAAAAGGAGCCTTGAGAATCCACAGCAACACCCGCAGCACAATCAATCCAGCTGCTATTAGGAACTGACCTGCTCGGGAAACAAATTTCTTCCAGCTAGAAACAGGTGCTTCTTTAGCAGCCAGCTCAAACTGATCCGGCTGGAAATTCTGTTCCAAAAACTCTGTCCGTTCTTCTTCCGAGGCTTGACTTAACGCTTGATTAAGCTTTTTTACTGCTCTTTCTAGTTCTGTTGCCATCTTCTCACCCCTTCCCCTTGTTTTATTATAGCACAATTTACTAGGAAGTACCGAATAATTTTTTAGCCTGTTGTTGAGTTTTCCATATTGTAAAAACAAATATGATTGATTTTAGAATGGCGCTCCAAGCAATATCCCAACCGTCTTTTCCAGTTGACACTTTAAAGAGTTCATCAGTTACAAAAGCAGCATATACACTCGCTACTACAAATAGAATAATCCCCTGAAAGGCTGCAGCAGCAAACTGCTTAAGCAAATTCTTAGCGATGTCTCGAGTACCATCTGCCATCCAAAAAGCAATTAACAGAGGCGCTATTGCTTTAAGGATATACATTTCAAAGGCTCTCATGAAAATAATGAGCTTCATAGAGACACCGACAATAATTTCTGTTATACCACTCACAAGGCCTAAAAAGTTCTTTTGTACCCATCCCTCTACTCCGTCTGTATTAATATCAGACTTGAAACTCGGCGACGTGTAGAGCCTACTCAATGCTTTAAGGATGATATTAAATAACTCTGCAATAGCATCAAAAATAGTTGCAGAGTATGTGACAGCTAAAAAAGCAAGAAAAAACTTAAAAAAGAGTTCTAAGAACAGACCATTATTAAAGCCGCCACTTTCTTGCTTTAAGTATCGATGCCACGACTCCATTTCAAGCAACAGCATGATCAGAATGATAATTTGGCCAGCTTTTACACTGGTAGAGTTAATGAGATTAGCCATCTCATTAACCTTGGGTGCATAATCGGCGAGGCTTTGGGTTAAATCTTTAATTTGATTAACGTCCATTGCTGCCTCCTTCCTGCTTTACTGTGGCAAGTTTGAGATAAGATTGGCTACATAATTCAAGACAATACCAGATCCAGCAATAATCATGCCTCCGTAAACCATACCACCTTGTCCCTTATCTTGTTCCTGAAAAGTATCATTCTTTTTCCCTTTGGAATATTGATACCATCCCTCTAAAATAGCCAAAGCTCCCATAATATTCAAGCCATAACCTATAAATTTAATAACTATTTGTAACACTTCCATGTGATAACTCTCCTTGAATTATTTTTTATAGCCCTGCCCTGTCAGTTGCAGGGCCGTTTTACGTTGTTGTTTCATTTTCCTTGCGACTAAAACTGGACCGACTTTGATGGTCCGTATCTGACTAATCAATCGAGCAGTGTAGGGAATGATTAAATCCACTTCCTGGACTTGGCCGGCAATAATGCCTGACCGTCTTTGAGTCGCATATTTAGGACCCAGGATAATCTCTTCTCCTGAGTCAAGACGAGCAGTTGCTCCGCCGTTTTTTCCCATCTTTTTGAGGTCAGAGATGGTAACTGACTTTATATCATTTTTTTCAGTCATGGTTAATCCCCCTTCTGAAAAGTTGCTGATCTACAGCTTGCCGAGGCAGTGCGTAACTGCCTTCCGTGTTTCTTACGCAGGGTTATTTTAGTCTGGTAAACCCCAAAAACTCCTTCGCCTTACGGGACAAGTCAACCGTGGCTTTGCGTCATGTGACCGACACTAGATATCCTTTTCTAGTTACTCGCCGCCCCTATTTCTCTTTTATGTCTAGGTCACGCTAATCAGGACAGCGGGGGTATTCAATTTTCAAGGAACTAGAAGCAGTTTAGAGACTTACTTAGGTCAAGTATTAAAATCTACGAAAAAAGATTTAATCAGTACAACTGCTCAGGCATTATTTGAAAGCCATTGGTCATAAGGTTGTATACTGTAGCTGCAACAACAAATGAAATGATTATAAAAGTTGCAGATTCTACACATTCTTTTCTTTTTTGTTTTTCTTCTGGGGTATTTGCTGGCATCGTAATAAAAGCAATTCCAACTACAAACAATATAACCAAAGCTATTACGAGAGCTACTTTAGCATTCTTCACAGAATATAAAACAGTAGCAAACAAAGCAGGACCAGCTGTAAAACCGAGAACAAGGTCTAATTTTTTACGAAAAAACTTAAATATCTTAATCATGATGCACCTCGTTTCTCATGTTTTTGATTACCCATACGAGACCCAAAATGAAAGAATAGAAAATAACCGCAATGAAAATGTATATATTTTCAAAGTTTTTAACTATCACGAATGGCAAGAAATTTTGTATAGGTGTTGCTGGTATTTCAGTAAACAAAGCCATCGCATTCCAAATCAGCCAGAACAGGCAGCCTAACGATGAGAGAAATACTAGGATTAGCTTTGTAAGCAGCCAGGGAATCAATAAAAATGCTGCGAGATCTGATAGGCTAAAACCTTTTTCTTTTTTGTTTTCGTTGCTATTCATCTCTATCTCCTTCCTTCGCTTGATAGTCCACAATTTGATAGATAGCAGACCAGAACAGGCAGATGACTGCTAAAATCCAATAAATTGACCAGTTAAAATCCTGAGCCCATCCCATTCTGAACGGTAAAGTCTCTCCAGTAACAAAATTCAAGATCTGGAAAACAAATACAGTCAAAATATAAATCCCTGATCCGTATAACAGGCCCATAAAAACTGCAGCTACTACTCTAAATAGTTTGTCTATCATTTTTATTCCTCTGTTTCACAAGCTAAGCTCTTCGTCCAGCTCAGCTTGCTGGCTACGTTGAGACTCTTTTTCAGACTGTCCAGTTCTAAATTCAACTCGGCAATGATTTCTAAAATCTTTTCGCTGGCTGAAACGGATAGGAAAGCCGTATCAATTGTGTTAATATCTTCACCCTCCATACCTCAGTTCAGCATTTCTATGAGCTGCTATTTTAGCTTCAAGCCTGCGTTCCTCTTTAAGGTTCTCTAGGCATCTCATCAAGTAGGCCAGGGGCTTTTCTGTATCGAAAGGCATTCGCTCGATAGTATCCAGGATCTCCTGGCTGGTCATATAACCATCTGCCAGGAACTGTCCAATCAGCATTTTTTGCCGATGGGTTAATTTATAAATCTCTCGCCGGTCATAATCATAGGCAAATTTATCATTGTATTTATCTGCGATTACTTGCAGTAACGAATAATATTTTTGCTGGATGTATTTCGCCTCAGACCGATTTGAAATAGATGGATCATCAGCTTTAGCAGGTGAGGAAATTTCTTCTGAAATTTGCTCAGCCTTTCTAGAACTATCAATATTATCTTTATTCTTACTCTGTTTAATCTCACTAGATTTATTCTTACTTGAGTCGGATTTCCCGACTTCTTGAAGTCGATTTTTTCGACCTCTTGAAGTCGATTTTTCCGACTTCTTGAAGTCGGTTTTTCCGACTTCAGGCGATTTTACTGGATTTCCCGACTGTTTTGCCTGTTCATAATCCATGTTCAGAAGTTCTATCCGAGTTTCAATGTTCTTAACGTAGATCCGGTTAGCCTTCTTCAAACCTTGCCGGACCTCATCGATAAGGTCGTACTTGATAAGATCTTTTTTGAGTGACATGACTTTGTCACGTTTCCAACCAAGATCCTCAACAAGCTCCTCAATGGGATAGTAAATAAAGATATCTTGATTATCATCAACAAAACGCATATCGCCTTTTCTGGCATTCTCAATCGAAGCCCCCATACGATCCCTAAGCAACATAAACATCATTTTGGCTTCTGATTTTAACTTGCTGTAATATTTTGAACCAATCATCACTTTGGGTAATTGATAAAAACTTTCACTGCCTAAACCTTGGGCTAGGGATATTCTTCCGTTATCAACCATTATTACAGCGCCTCCTCTCGAAGCATCACTCCGCCTGCAGTTGGAAACTTAATTAGGTTTGCAGCTTCTAGCTCCTTGAGAGAAGCCACTACTTTCGCCCGTGACCAGCCAGTTAATTCCATACATTCCATAATCACCATATTTCTGGATTGTCTTTGTTTAGGATGTCCTTTTTTATTCATAAGCAAATGCTCCTTTTCTTTGAACAACAAAAAACGAGGAAATGATTTCTCATTTCCTCGTCAATTTCTTATTCAATTTTTCGCTTTCTCAAAACTCTAGACACTTACAATCTAAAATATAAACAAAAACTTGTCTATCTTTCCATTCCTGATCTTCTTTTTGGAATTGTTTCCGTACTCCTTCAAGATAGAAATCAGCTTGCTCCAG